>Ga0065704_10070164_pt1 | contig 181175 bp, 143 predicted proteins | sample SwiRhicommuniRL2_FD_59091 | JGI IMG/M metagenome (GOLD analysis project Ga0065704, IMG submission 59091) | Switchgrass rhizosphere bacterial communities from Rose Lake, Michigan, USA - RL2 v2 (version 2) | ecosystem: Host-associated > Plants > Roots > Rhizosphere > Soil | place: East Lansing, MI
GTGGCATGATGTTATTCACTTGTGGGGTTTCCCCGCGTATATAATGAATGTCTCCAATTTGTGTCTTATCCGGGAGGGTGATGTCTGAGTCAAGATGTAACATCATACATTACTCTGAATCAAGATAGCCAATCGTGGAAGTTTCACAACTGCATCTAAAAATTGCTGCCCTCAGTTTAACAAGAGCTTTATTGGGTTCTAGATTGTTCTGCATGTAATATGCATTGGTGGTTTGAGGGGTTTGGATGGTTTCTTTGTATATGCTATACGGGTGGTGGTGGTGGGTTTATTGGATGCCCAAGGCACTTTTACTGACACTATAGTTCCAGGGCTCTTGTGTGATTTCCACCTTCATGTTGGTTGTATCAAACTTCGTAAGGAAGGTTTTGGCTGCATCTTCGGTCTCGAAAGCACCAAAGCATAGACGTTCCTTGTAGTGAGTATGGCCACCAGGCACAACCCTTTTGAAGAGAGGTGCTTCGGGCTCAAACTTGCTGATGGCTTCGGCGTTAGATTTTTCAGTTTCAGTGGCGTCTGCCCGGAATTTGACAACATGAAGTACAATGATGAACCAAGGGTCACTTTCACTCTTGGGTCTTGCTGGACGTGCGCTGCTACTTTCTTTAGCCTCGAATTTGTTTGCCAACCAAGAGGCACCGGCCAGGCTATCAACTACCTTCTTGGATTTCGGACGTTCGCTTGGATGTTCGATCTTGGTGTTTTTCTTGAACCTTCTGATTTCATTGCGAATCTCCTCATCACTCATGCGTCGTACCTGTTCTGATTCAAGCCATCCCATTACTTTGCCAAGCATACCCCTCACAACTCCAATACCGTCGGAGACTTTGATTGATTCCAGTGTTGAGAAGATGTGCGCTTCCCCAGTAGCCAGAGGGGGAGTAGTTTGTCGTGATAGCTCTACACCTTGATCGAGGCTCATTGGTAGGTCAGGAACTCGAGTTATTGTTACTGAACCATCCACGGGGATCAGGATGTCAGCTGTTCCTCGGCCTTGATTGTATCCAACAAGCGCCACCATGGTGGTTTGCAATGCCACATCCAGGATAGGCATAGAAGGATGATAGGTGCCCTTTGCACGAACCATTGAGCAATTCAGATTAGAAGTCATTTTGTTGCAAAACCAGAACACCACGTATCTCTCGAGCACACATGTGTTCTTCATGATCCATAAAATGAGTAAAACCACTATTTCTTCTGTTTATGACGAGATTTGCACGAAGGGGTTATTGTCTCTTCCTCACAATGAGCTTTCAACCCATCTGAGAAATGACATTGGAATACCTCACCTGGAGCTACTCAAAATCCTCAATCTTCCCCCAAAAGTGATTACCAGTGCTGATCACATGTGGTCATTTGAGCTTGCTCATGGTCTGGACCTTGTTCCCCACACGGAGAAAGAGGATGCCGGAATGTGGCTGAACGCGAAGCTTGCATCGTTTGAGAAAATTCATAAATACCTGTATGGAACTACCGGGCATCTGATACAGAAAGTTGTTGAGAGAAGGTTAGAGTTTAGCGACATCCAACTTGATGATGCTTTTTTCACAGTAATCTCCGAAGGCTTCCTTGCAGATCCTATAGGGTTTCTTAAGGAGATTCAATACAAGCACCCTTATGTTGATCTTGAACTTTATTATGGGTTCGAATATTATAGGGGTTCTCTGAAGGCCTATTGGGAGGACTATGATTATGGAGGCTTGGATGCTTATCTAGAGAAAGTAGATCCTATATTAAGGCGTCTCAGGTATGTATCTGATGAGACTGAGGAAATTTGGACAATGAGTAGCAATGGGACATTGACGATTGCATATCTCTACAAATATCTTTATGGTCTTGGCTACCACAAACTTCCTGGTAAGGCGAAGAAGGATCTTATCAGGGCATGTATGGGCCCTAAGGAATATAATGAAGCATGGTTCTATTGTATGGATCTTCCACGCAAGCTTGCGACAGCAGCAAAACATCGGTGGGCATCTGAGATCTTCTTCGTTCATAAAAAAGGACCAGCAGCTGTTAAATGGATGTGTTCTAAGCTCCACTGCTACGTTCGTGTGCATGGTGGTCTGCACACTCCACACATACACAACTACCTGCCACATATTGCTGCGGAACGTGCCCACTATGATAATGTTTCTCTCAATGATGCATTCATCGATATGCATTTCAAGTGCGAAGAAGTAGAGGACTACAAACCTTGTAATGGACGCCAAACCAAGGTATTCTCACTTGCAATGCTACGGTCGCTGTATCAAAAATTTCTAGACGAAACTACACATGAAGAGAGTGCCTGTGGGAAACTGATTGTCGAGATTCCTATCCCCGCCCATGATTTTCCTTCCGACTCTGCTTATATACTTTCTCTCGACATCTGTCAGAGGCTTAGGATGTTATACCACTATCGGAGAAAGTTTAAGGAAGAGATCAGGCAACGTGAGCTTGAACTTGGTGCTCTCAGTTTCATAGAGAAGTATCAGACAAAAGCAATCTTGGAGCATAAAGATGATTTGAGCATCAATCTCGCAACTCATGCAGAGTTCAACGATTGTGTTGTCATCCATGTGGATGATGAGAAACGCTTCCTACCAAAATCTAGTCTCAGAGCTTTCCGTTCCCTCTTCGACTCCTTCTATGGTTCGTGGAATGAAGGTCCAACAGTCCTCTTTGAGGGCAGGTTCGCTTTCTTCCCAGAAACAGCAGATTTTTATCAGCTCTTCAAAATCCACTCCAGCAAACGCGGGACCTGCGGTATTTGTCTTGACAGAAAGAGTACCATCGGATGTGGAAACGGCTGCACCTGGTATTCCTGCTGGGATTGTTTCCATGAATGGTTCATGATGAGGACGAGTTGTCCAATGTGCATCCGCGAATACATCCCATTAAAGTTTAGGGAATGAGAAGTATAGCTATATACTTGACCTGACCAGAGAAAACACAAAGTCTTCGACCGCTCAACAAGAAATCTGATGTAGTTAGAATGGGGTACTATAGGCGGATACTGTCATATGTATTCCTCTAACAGAGAGAATGGCTTCATATTGAAAATGCGCAACAGAATGTATGACACAACTATCTCTGAGGTCTTCGAGGATCTTCATGCAAAAGGGGTCTTTCATCTCCAACAAGATGCTATCGAAAACTATATGAGGTCCAATTACTCAACGCACAAAAACCTGCTAATGATTGCCAACCTTCCTCAGCAAGTGACTTCTACTGCACATCACAAACATCATTTCGAGCTTGCCTATGGATTATTGCACGTCCCTGATTCAGAGAAAGAAGAGGCTGGCTTGTGGTTAAACGAGAAGCTCGCACCGTTTGAAAAACTCTTACGACAAGTGCATGGTGAATCTCCTTACCTTATCCAGAAAGTCGTTGATAGGAGGTTAGAATTCAGTAATGTCTCTCTCCACGAAGCATTCATCACAGTGATTTGTGAAGATTTTCTTGCTAATCCTAACGAGTTCCTGGAGAAGATTCAATTTAGACCGCGCTGCGTTGATTATGAACTTGAGCACGTTTTCGAGGAGTATCATCGCATCCTAATCCTATATTGTGTGGGATGCGAATATAGTGGTTTGGAGGAGTACCAGGCAAGGACAAAGTCAGCGTTTAGACATCTTAGACATGTTTCAGATGAGATTGATGAAATTTGGACAATGAGCAACGATGAGACCTTGACTATTGCACGTCTCTACAACTTCCTCCATAAGTTTGGCTACTTTGGTCTCTCATTGAAGGAGAAGAAGAACCTCATCAGGGCTTGTATAGATTCTGAGAAGCATTCAGCTATGGCATGGCTTAGATGTATGACTCTACCTCGTAAGATTGCTATGAAAGCAGAGCATCAGTGGGCAGATGAAATTTCAATCTTTCATGGTAGGAAGTCAATACAACCAGCCACTAAATGGTTGTGTTCCAAACTACATACCTATGTCCGAGTGCATGAAGGGAGATACACGCACCCAATTTTTTCATCCATATCACGTGTCGTCGAAGAACGTGCCCACTATGACCATATTTCTCTAAATGACGCAATCATTGAGATGGATTTCAAATGCGAGGATGTGGAATATTTCAACCCATGCAACAAACGTCAGACTGATGTGTTCTCTCTGGGCATGCTTAAGATGTATCTTGATAATTTCCAGAAAGAGTTCTCAGCTGAATCTCGCAGGCGTCTTGGGGTACATACAGGCAACCATCCAAGGCTTGAGATGCTACAGTACCATGTAGAGAGGTTTGAAGAAGAGATCAAGAGACGTGAAATTGAACTTGGCCCATTCAATGCTATCGAGAGGTTTCAGATGAATGCAATCCTACGACGCAAATCTATGAGAATTGATGCCAAAGCTCACGCCGAGTTCAATAATTGCATTATCATTGAGATGAATGGTGAGAAACGTCTCCTCTCAAAGTCCAATATTGAACCCCTTCGCTCATTCCTCAAACCTTCTACCCATCAGGTTCCCGGTACCGTAAATATCCACCTTGAAAAACAAAGGTTCAGGTGCGAAAACAAGGAAGCTATCGAACAACTCTTCGAATTTACTTCCAACGAGATTGATACTTGTGGTATTTGTCTTGATGAGAAGAAATCCTCCGGATGCGGAAATAGATGCTCCTGGCGCGGATGCTGGAGCTGCTTCCATGAATGGTTCTCAAAAAATTCAAACTGCCCAATATGCGCTCGTAGTTATATCCCACTGGCAGACAGGAAATAAGCAGTATAGCAATATACAGCCCGATTAGCTGCGTCAAGAATATGTCGCTCTGTCTGGAGAGCTTGTGGTTAGGAATATGATGCAGGGTATGGGACTGAAAAATGTCCGTTCATTGCGTAGTCTATGCTAAAATCACACGAGGTCCAGAAATTCTCTGTTTTGGTCCTACTTATTATTGTTTGGAAAGAGACCAATATACTAAGCTCGCCAAGCATATCAGTCAGCTGTTTCAACAACCAGCCCCATCTTGCTTTGGAGAAGGTGCTGTGATGATTTTCTCCAGCGTGAGTTCTGAAGTCTCTCAAGAAAGGGTGTTCGAAACAGCGGAAACTCTTCTTCAGGCTGACTTTGGCCTTAGGATTGGTGCCTATAGCAGGGGTTCTATGACCCCTATGGAATTGGTTATTAGATTGGGAAAGTTGAATATGTGTCAGAGAGCTTTAGAGAGGATCAAGAGTCAGGAGCCAAACAGCAACATAGATAATCTTATGAAAGACTCTATTAGCAATCTGATATGTCTGACAGACGAACAGATGCAAGGAGTTCGACCAATTGAGATGCTTCTACAACCATATATGTGAGATGTATAACCCTATACAGTTTGAGACTTTTAAACTCCAAACAGGCAGTTTCTGGGCTGGCATAATGGGCTCTTTTGACACTTCTTAACCCCTTCCCAACAGATTAGCACGGTTTGGTAACTTCTTTCAAGGCAAAGTTTGCTGCATTACGGGTGGGAAGCATTCAAGCAGTGCTCGGCGGGGTTAGGTATGTGATATCTGCTTCGATGGGAAAATTTCTTTTGGATGTTTCCATAAACGGTGCGTGAAGAAATCAACACGTGCCATCACGAATATACCTACTGATGGATAGACCGGCACAACAGTCTTCCACGAAGCCGGATACCGAACTCATAAACAAGCGTAAGTACGTATAATCACACACTATATCGTAAGACAATGCTGTGGTAAATGTTTAAACGATGCAATACTATAAGTTCTCTAGATTTTCAGCACTGTACTGCGCATTTGGACGTGATGGAAGCTGCTTACTCTATGGGTATTTTTTGAAGAGCAGAATGCACGAATGATTCTCTTCACGTCCTCAGAGCTGAAATACAACCTCCGCAAGGTTGTTCCTCTACAGTATTCGTTGCGTATATGGTTATACTAGTCTCACGCCGCTATTGTTGTGGCCCACCGGGAGTACGTTTGTTGAAATATTTGCGACAGCGGTCTAGCATTGTTAATGTTGTCGCGCTCGCTCCGGAAGCGACAGCGGTGCCAAAGGCTCCAAACCCGGCTCTTTGAGTCATGATACCGGCGCAGAAGCCGACTACAGCTGAACGACTGACAGTACGATAGAAATCATTAGGATTCACGGTCATCTGATAGCAGCACCAAGATTGCCAGGAGAGCCCTTTAGACAGCTCCTGGATATACCAATCTCTGTACTTGAAGAGCACGTAATTGACAACGTGACGATCTTCGTCCGACAACAGGATATTACTCTGCAAACGCTCCGCACGAGAAGGTTTGCCCTCCCCCAGACTCTCGCTTTTATTCAGATGTTTTTCTGTGCTGTCCCGCACCTGTTTGAGATCAAAGAACGCATCGCATCGGGATGTACCCAGGATGTCTCGGATAATTGAATCGCTCTCGCCCGCCTCGCGCTTGAGATGCCTAAGCAAATTCACTGCAGTAGATTGACATTTGGTGTATTCTATTTTGTACAAATCTCAGGACGACGAGCCGGAACGCGTTCCTCATCTGGGAGACAAGAAGGCGCGTCATATATGGATATACGTGTAGATCCTTTGAGACTGTTTAGGGAGAATGCCAACACTAGTACGTTCTCTCATGAGCTATGATCGATGCAGACAATATGGGCAATTGCTCCATTATTGTAACTGCCGTGATTGATCTCAGATCAAGTTCTCGTATATAAATATACGTGATTAGGACTGTCTTCGATACTAGCTGCGATGTACTTGTCGATTTCCGCTTGTGTTGGTGGTGGCAGTGTGAGGACTCTTCCCTCCCAACATGACCTGTACCGTGTTTCCTCCTCCGATGTGAAGGGTATATACGTGGATAGGAACTCACCTCCGTAAGGCAGCAGAACCTGCACCAGCAATCACGGAGCTAAATATTGACGGTAATGAGAAGGCCAGTTACCGGATGTAACCAGCTCACTGCTCAGATCTCGAGTGCGATAATTCCAGATGTCCGCTTCAACGTCCCTTCACAGTCCGGCAACGGATTTCAACGATTATCTACACCCACAATACCGCAGACAAAGGAGAGAAACAGTTCATTCTTACCAGGAGGAAGGTGGAAGGCAAGAAGGAACCGCCTATCGACACAATCACTGCTCCATCTTCCTCTGCCCAAAGTGGGACATGGTCTCAGATATGGTTGCTGACTTACGCATAATTCTGGTGTTGTCCTCAAGCACGGGCCAATAAAATGTCAGGTAGGTACAGTTATGTCGTATGGCATTCTCCGAACATCATCGAAACACCTCCTGTTCGGGGAGTACCAACTAAAGCTCCAGAAAATCTCACAAATGAGTGGATTGCCGGCGAGATTTCAAAGGCACAATATCGCGACCTCAAGGCGCAAGATGCTATTGTTTTCAACACAGAACCATCTGACGGAAACTATTGGGACGTATCATCTCGCACACATATGTATAAGTCATGCATCACTAACGTCAGCGGCATCAGCAAAGGCAAATCCCTTATTGTTCTTGATTCCAACAACTATATGGCAGCAATTGTTGGTATCTATGAGGACACTAAGGAGTGCTGTGTGAATATGCTCTTCCTCTATGCCTTCGGTCAAATGAAAGCAGGTTTCCACACTTTACTGTGTGTTGCACACTATTCGAAATCACTCTTTGGCGAAAGCGCTTCAATCATGGCTATCAATCCTCTTACTCCTCTTTACCGCCTTATTGACAGGGTCAGGAACTATGTCTGTGTCCTCATCGATACACCAGCTGATTCAGAAGAAGACAGCGTCATTGACTCCAGGCCTGTTGGTGAATTCTCGCATACGTTGAGTGAGGACATCAAACAGCAGATGAAAGACGCCATTAAAGACAACCGTATGCACGCCGTCATATCAGAGACATCTTCCTTTGGAATCTTAATCAAAGCCTCCGATATCCTCTGATAACTTGTATATTATATACACCGAATGCCTGAAATGTGTCCCTCAGTCTGAAAGATGTTTTAGGACCGTCGATGCGTCTCGGAAGTCCTGGACAAGTTAAGCGCGCTCTTCGGGGAAGTGATGAGATTTAAACATCCCTTCTTTGCGTTCCAAGGTTAGGAACCTTCACGACACTAGGTGTGATTTCTCTCCCGATGGCAGCATATGACAGGTTGGCTGGAGGAAAATGAACACAATTTCAGCAGTCTATAATCGTTTGCGTGAGACAGATTTCTTCAGCAAATCGGCCCACCAACAGAGCGCGCTTCTTAGTGATGACAAGGCCACTTGTCTGAACCGGGATGCGTGGTTGTATTGTTTGAACCTTCCTGAAGAGGTAGTCCTGACTCTCGATCATCCGTTTGCTGCGGAAATCTATGCCGCCTCTAAGGTTAGCGAAGATGCTGTTCCTTGGATATGCTCAAAGCTCCAAGGATACCGTAATCACCTGGATTATAGCTTCGTTGAAGCAGAGTACCTCATCGAGAATGTTGTTATCAACCGTTCGGAATACGAAGACTTCTCCCTGTTTGAAGCGATGCTTGATGTCCTCCTCAAAATTGACCTTATCAAATACAAGGGATACAAGCCCCACAGCAACAGGCAACTCCAAGTATTCGAACTGGGCATTCTAACTCGACTGTCAGAAGAATGCCCTGGTGATGAATGTGTCCAACGCGAGTACCCCGAACATACTGCAGCAATGCAGAAGTATAAGGAACGTCTTAGGGCGCAAATTCAAGGGCGCGAAGCAGCGCTCGAGCCATTTTCCCGGAACGAGCTGTTTCAGATGGAAGAGATTGTAGCAAACAGTGATCCTGTGGAGATTGAGTTGGATGTATATGAGTCGATCAACAAGTGCTCTTTCGTGGGGTATTCTCCTGTCGAAGGCGGGCGTCCTAAACTGCGCTTCATCCCGTTGCCCAAACCTTCTTTCGACTTTTCCTCCATCCCAAGGCAACTTGTTCCTGCAGACTTCCCTGACATTTCTCCAGACCGTTTCACCGAGGATGAGCGGGCTAAGTTCCTTAAGGGATGCCCCAACCCTTCAGAGGTTGCCAATTGTGGCATTTGTCTTCACAAAACTGGGTTCATCAGTTGTGGGAATGAGTGTGCTCTACGCATGTGTTGGAACTGCTTCCATGAACGCTTCGCAGGACGTCCAGGGAAATGGGATTGCCTTGGATGCCATCGGGATTATATCCCAATTGCGGTAAGGAAATAAACATATAATATATATGCATAAAGCATTCTTCTTGAACTGCATTGTGAAACCTCAGATGCTGTGGTATTCTGTCCTAGAGAGTTAATGATTGCGATGCTTCCTTGAAAGACCAATCGTCGTTCTCATGCAGTTGGTCTGAGAAAATTTGTGGCAGTATTTATTGGAAACAAGAAAGACAAGAATGACCCAGAAAGATTACAAAAGTTCTACAAGGAGGGCCCTGCAGACGTCAATGCTACTTTGGGACAGTATTATTCTGAGGACTGATACACAACAACGAGAGACCGAGGAACGAAATTGCTTTAAACAAGGGATACACATCCACCCGGAAGATTTCACTGAAAGCATGAAGGTGCCTGCTATTATTGGTCCGGCGATTTCTGGGTATCTGTTTGATGAAGGTTAGACGCAAGAGGTTCCCATATAATACCAAGCAGCTTGGACTGAGAAAAAACGTTCTCTCGATACAGTTGAACCTAATCGGACCGTTCAAACTAAAACTCATCTAAGCATGTGCAATATACAGGACTTGCAGGGATGGCATTTCTGGGTGTGCAGATATATGTGTATATCTTTCTATGCAGCCTTTGTGGAAATGCCTTTTAGGACAAGGCAGAAAGTAATGTATGCACCTATTGCCTTTGTAGTCAAAGGAGCTTTCTTTTCAAGGAAGAAGATGTGTTTCCTCCATCTGAGCTGGTTCTCATTATATTGCTGAAGGCGCAGAACCCCAAATCTCAGAGGGGTATGTTTGTGCCTGAAATTAGTGTATCCTATCAAGAACATGTAAGAAAGGCACAATAGTTCAATGAAATTAGCATTCAAGAGGCTCTTTCTTGAGCTCCATAAGATGCCACATTCTACCTGGTCTCTCGGTGCTCTCAAGATGTACGCTGCTTTGGCATAATTTCCGTTGGCAACCTCTCTTTCATAGAGCTCATCGCTCGTTCGTGATGCAGGCATTTTGTTTGCTAATCCAAGCTCGTCGCCGAATTTCATCGTCTCGCTGGGCGAAGGGTTATGTTTGTTAGTGTATGTCCAGACATGAATGACTAGAAAACGCCGCAGTTATCCGTTTTAGTCTCGATGATCCTCCAGATCTTGAAGAAGAACGACGTGAGTAAGAGGTTCATCTGGAATGATGAAGTCCTTCGCACAAGGTTGCCTAAGAGTGAGTATGTGTCATATCAAAACCTTAGGAATGAACGGGACAGACACGTCAGGATTGTGTTCAACGATGATGCACGTCTGTTAAGTAAGTACAATGAGCTTCTTACTTTTCTCGGCTATGGCACGCAGGATACCCTCGCTGCTGCCAGAAAGGCTATCAAGAAGAACGTCTTTATCTCGATCTATGACTTCCTCGAGGGAAGATACGAATGTCATAAAGAGAATCTGAGCACGTTCCGAGCCTATCTGAGGAACAACACTCACCTCATATATCCCCTGAAACTTGCGAAGAGTGGAAACTTGAAGCTGTTTCTCAAGCTAGTGTTTGGCGGTTGGGCATACCTACACAGACAAAGTTCTCCCAGTATATCATATATACCTCACGAGTGGAACCGGTTCAGCAGACACATCACATCCCTCACGGCACGCTTGAGGCAGATGCTTGAATAGATTTTCCACGCTTGCCGAGTGGAACATACTCAAGACGACACAAAGGACAAGCACTATCTTTGACGAAGAATGTGTGGAAACATTCCCAGCAGAGAGCTCCTTCGCAGTTCTTACCTCCACTATTCCTACCACAACCAAAGCTGCCTGATGCGTCTAAGCAGATGTTGCAAGTAGGTTTGGAAGCATCCTCGAACGAAGTGAGGTACCTGTACAAATCAAGTCCAATCCTAGGAACAAGAAAAGCTGCTTTGTAATCACCGTATCGTGCGATTGGGAAGAAGGCTTCTACGATGCTCGAACCATCTTCACCAACAAGGAGCATCCTGACACAGTTGTTGTCGGAAGCATGCTTTTCTGCACGTTCTGTGTGCCGCATCTGTGCTTGGAGGTCTTCGTCATCGGATAGTTCTGATTGCTCTGCAGGCTGAGCCCGAGCAGGTTGATGCAATCTCTCAACTCGAGTAAGGAACTGGCCAGTTGATGGGTGGGGTTGTTCAGGGAGGGATGTCTCAGTTCGAGACAGACGAAGTTGTCTCTGTTCAGGGAGACGTTCCCTCTCAGCTCTGATAATCTCCATTCGGCGACGAGCTTGACGCTGACGTTCTGCCTGACGACGTCCTTCAATGACAGCTTGTTCCGCTTGACGGCGTTCCTGAATGATGCGAGTACGTTCTTGTGCAGCCCGACGTTGTTCCGCCTTGCTTTCTTGCTCTATACGTTGTTCCTCAGCTTGACGAGCTCGTTCAATGCGAAGTTGCTCTGCTTTGGCCTCTTCGGCTACACGCCTTGCTTCCTGCTGAATGGCTTGCTCAAGCTTCTTTGTGATGAGCTTTCGTGCGGTAATCTCCTCGGATAGAACGGTGTTGCGTTGGCGTGTTTCATTGTCTGCTAAGACAGAACTTTCTTTGCGATTCAGCGATGCAATCCTTTGCCAGAAGGAAATCTCAGCTTCGCCGATACGTCGTGTCCTTTCCCAAACGTAGTTCTCATGCTGCAGAAGAGCATCGGATGAACGTCTGACGGAACCAACCAGGAATTCGTCGTCGGCACAGATGCAAGCCCATTTGAAGTCACGTAGAATCTCTGGAAGGTCCTTGAACAGGGTATAATAAACCGCCCTGAACACACCACCCCTCCCGTTAAGAGATGGTCTTCCTCTGCCTATATTCCCGCGTGAGCCAGGCATGTTTTTGGCAGAATATTCCTCCAGCCAAGCACGTGTTCGCATCAATAAGATATCAAGGTTTGCGTGTGTTCCTTTCCTCAAACGTTGGTGCTTTATCTGGAGTGTATCTCGTAGTTCAGTAAGCATCCGCATATCTCCAAACTCCTGGATGCAGGTGTTTATGTTCCTCAGTGTTTGTTTGTAGCGGATCCACCAGTTCTTGTATGAAGCAACGTTGTCTCGCAGAAAGTTCAGGAGCCTATCTTTCAGCCAGTCGATGAATGAGTTGCCCTCGAACTTTGCAACGACCACGCCACTCCTTGGAACTTCTTCGAAGGAGCATTCGGTATCGCGGAACCACCAAGATACCAGTGGTATAACCCCAGCTCGTGGTACATCTACAGGTTGGAGACTACAAATGACAAACAGAGTTTCGATGTTAGAACGGGTGCTCCACTCATCCATCGAGATAGAAATCTGCTCTACAGTGTAATATACATCGGCCAACTGTTCATACACGGGGGTATAAGTCTCAGATTGTGCTGACATTTTGTGTCCCCAAGTATCTCAACAAACCACATAGACACCATAGCGATATTCCCTCTTGGGTGTGGGAAAATGGACTCCAGACAACCACATGCACTGCAAAAGAAAATTGTTGAAATGGAAGGATTGGAACTCGATCAGAAACTGGAGTTCCTGGAGACAAAGTATCTCAGGGCCGTTGAAGAATACAGGTTTGAAGACGCCAGGCTAACTTTAGAACTCCTCCGTAAGACAAAGAATGAAGCAGAGATAGCTTTCATTAAGAAACAGCTACCTATCATTTCTACGATAACCGCTATGCAAGTCTTGACTGTCTTCCTCTACCCAAAGTGGTGCAGATACAGACATTCGATATTCCCGTACAACGCAGAGCAGCTTATGATGAGGAAACGGGTGTTGGATATACAGTTTGAACCACCATTCAAGCCATTTGAACCAAGGATCATAAGCAAGTTCTGCCAAGCCACTGCAATATACAACATCCCCCGGCTGATTTATGAGCATTACCAGTCGCGCAAGAACTAAGCCCTGAATGACGAGGGGAACCTGTATAAATATATACATTCTATGCAGCAGAATTCTTGGAGCGCTGTCCAAGAGGAACATAATCAGTACGACAGAAGATACAACGCTTGTCAGACAAGAACAACATATGGAAACAATCCCAACACAAGCACCCAGTACATACAGGAGAACCAGTATTCCCACATCCAAGAGTACCCGGCCTTTCCTCACACCTAAAACAAAGAGGAACTCCAGAAGTATTGATAGGATTGGTCAAGAGCCTATACAGAGTAAAGCCAAAATCTGGAACGGCAAGCTCCACAGCATACCTTGCATAGAAATCCTTTGAAAGGAAGCACTGTATGTCAATACCATCTTTAGTAAGCGTCAGCTGCACACAGCCATTCTCACGTGCGTGGTCCTCTGTTGTCCCTTGAGCCGGAGGTTTATCTTGGCTGCTTTGAGTAGAGGGATGTTGTTCATCAATCTCTTGGTGCTGTTTGTCGGACTGTGTTTGTTTAGCTTGATAAGCAGTGCGGCGTTCTTCATCCCTTCGGCGACGTTGTGTGAGCTTGTCTTGCTTGATGCACTCTGCGAGAAGGTTGGTTAGCTTCTTGGAAAGGGCTTTCTGTGCATTGCGTTCAGCTTTGATAATCTCCTGGCGTTCCTCTTCTTCGTAGAGTGAGTGTTTGGTGAATTCCTTGGTTCTTCTGGAAGCTTCCTTTGCACATACCGACACGACGTAATAGTGAAATGATTGGAAGGTTGCACCGAAACGCTTCTCCGGGTCCTCGTTTGGCGTGTTTGCAATCCTTCCTTCAGCAATTGCGATCGCGCTAAAGTGCATCAATTGTCGTCTGAAAAGGTCCTCAACGAGGTGCTTTGACGTTGCATCACAGGGGTACCATTCAAGCTGCATATAGAACTTGAAAAGGATTTGTTTCAGGTGTGATTCCAGCTCGATGACAAACTGCCAACAATACAGCTTTATACTGCTTTTCAACAGAGCGACTTCTCGGTGACAATTCCCTATTTGAGCACGTGTCGCAGGAATTCCGTGGAGGACGGAGATAATCTGTTCAATCTCAGCTTCACGTTTGCTGGCGTATGTGTCGCATTCATCACGTACGAGACATTCTTCTTGAAGGTAGTTCTCTTGTTCTGTGGAAAGTCTCTCTCCGGTGGCGGTGGGGACAACTACTTGCTCGAAGAAGAAAAGGGATTTCAGGGTGAGGTATTGTTCGCGTTCTTGAAAGTAAATCTGTGAGCGAGTTGCAATATGTCTTACCTGCAGTTCAAGCTTGCTTAAAGAATATGCAGACATTTTATGAGAGAGAAATCTTGTTGCATAGCACAAAAGATCCTCATTAGTTGGAGGTATCTTGCTTTAGGGTTTATGTCATGATGGGACCCCGGGCTTCTGAAGATGAACACTTGTCGCGCTAATGTAGGAAGTACGGATAAGATCTGTGGAGCTAGAGCGGTGGAGAAGCGTAGTGCTTGTAGTGGATATTTCCTGTGGGAGATGCATGTCTGTTTATGGGTGTGGGTTGGACAACTACAGAGTTTCCTTGTGGATACCACAGAAAGATCCATACTTGGACGGCTTCCCGCATATCTTTCCTTCGTTTTTTGGATTGCGTTATGACCGATATATATTATATCTTTCTCATATTGTCTCAAACTCGGGTCCTTTAGACGAGGCAAGATGCGTTGGTACGGATTAGCCCATTTCTCTGTCAGACAAATTTGTTCCGAAGTCTCCTCCGCCGAGTAAGCTTGCGACAGATTCTTCCTCGTCAGATGGGTCTGAAGGAGATTCTTCTTCGACGGGTGAGTCTGCGGCAGGTTCTTCTTCGCTAGATGGGCTTGCTTCAGAGTCTCTTTGGGCAAGAGGAATTGCAGTGGGCTCTTGTTCAGTGAGTGGGCTTGCGGGGGTTTCTCCCCTGACAGGGGGGATTGTTTCAAGTCCTTGTCCAGTGGATGGCCTTGTAGTAGGTTCTTGTTCAGCCGACGAGTTTGGGGTGCGCCCTCCCTCGTTGGAAGGTTCTGCTCCTGCCTCCTCTTCACTAGACGGTTCTGGCTCTGTCCCTCCTCCGCTGGATGGGCTCGCCGCGCGTTCTTCGTTGAGGGGTGCTCTAATGAAATCGTCAATATCGGCATCAGCGAACTCTCTGCTCATGTTTATCATCGTCCTTACCGACTTCTGCAGGCAAGTCAGTAGGGTATTAACTTTCCTCAAGTACTCGGAGTCCGGAGTTAGAGCAGCTTCGCGTTCAAACTCTCTGCCCCAATGAATCTGGAGTGTGTTGCTTGGATTGGAGCGATATTCAGTCAGGTCGAAGATGGATTTCAATAGTGCGGTTCTGTTTGTCTTGTGTAAAACAAGGTAATGATATTCCGTCTTCCTATCGCGTCGCGTCTTGATCTTGCCTTGCCGCTTTGCTTCCGCAAGAGCCCCAAAGAACTGATTCCAGGTTGATTTTGCAGGGTACTCATCTTGTCCTGTGATGCTAAAAAAGATTTCAGGCTTGCTGTTGGCGTTGTCGCACGAGGTGCAACACGAAATCTTCAGGTTGATCCGGATGCCATTCACAATGATATCGCAAGATTTACGGTCTGTCTGGATACTGACGTCCCAATTGCTGTGTAACGTATTGATGCCTTCCTTCAGGGCCCTCAGGAACGGTTCCTGACTAATATAACTCTGAACGCGTCCATCAATATTTCTACCACTCGCATTCGAACCCCGAGAAATAATCCCTCTCGTCACGTTCAGAATCACAGCTGTGGTCTCCCCATACGTTGGAGTATTGGACAGCGAGATCTCGGCGCGTGCTAGTGCAGGGCGCGGGGGGTTTTCTTCTCCACCCTCTCTCACACGTGCCGGCGCACCTGGAAGCATGGGACGCTCGGGGCTTTTGTGGATCCCACAATAAAGCCCCTTTTTCTGGGGCTTCCCACATAGTTCGCCCGTCCTTTGGCCGCTGGTAATAGTAGCTTGACAACCTGACATTTTGTGATGAAGCGTACAGGACATTCAAGCACACAACAGTAATAATGTTAGGCGGAAACCCGTTCGCAAGTCTTTCCAAGATGTCAGACAGAAAGATTCGTTCAGTCATGTCTTCTTGGCAAGGGCTGTTTGTTTCTCATGTAAAAGGTCTCATCTTCTTGGCAATAGACCGCGGAAAATGCCAACCTGTCAAGCGTTGAAACAGTCGGATGCCAATCCCTGTGGAAATTCAGCACTGCAGAAATATGGAAATATGTATTGTGGTATCCATAGGGCAAAGTATAAGCCTGTGGTGCAATCAACATCTCCCGACGGAGAAACAACTGCCGAGGGTTGTGGTGGTCAGACGACAGAACATCCCACCAGTGTTGCTGAAGCACATTCCCGCCAAGAGGTACCTCCTGATGATGTAGAGCAGCAAGAGCTTACTGAAGACTTTGATAGGAACAGCTTTTCATCTTTGGGCTATATTGGAAGCAAGTTGAGTTTGTTGGGTTGGGTTTTGGAGTCATTCAATTTAAGTCGGGTGTCTTCATTTGCTGAACCGATGTGTGGTACTGGTGTTGTCTCAGATGCAGTTTTGAAGTCAGGCTGTATTAAAGTGTATTCCAACGATATCTGCAATTATGCTTCAACCATCGTTTCTTCGCGTATTCTTCCCTTCGACCAAGAACTTTACGATGCCTATTTGAGAAGGTTTATGAACGGGGAGGCGTCAGACGCTGGCTTCGTGTATAAAAACCTTGCCGAAGGAGGTTCAGAAAGGTTATATTTTTCTGCTGAGAATGCAAAAAAGATTGATGGATGCAGGAAGCTCGTCGAGGAAAGCGAAGAGTTTCTGGGGACTGGCGGAGAAGTGGGCTCGTTGAACAGACGTCTCAACACAAGGGCAGCACTGATTGCAACAATATTGCTGGCAGCTGATAGGGTAGCGAATACAGCTTCGGTATATGCTGCTTTTCTCAAGAATATCAAGAAGTCTGCACAGAAGGAAATAGAGTTCAAGAGGCTGGTTTCAACAGGAAGTACTTCTGGAAGAGTTTCTAATCTTGATGCAATTGAGTTTATTGATGGTCTGCCTGGTGTCATTGACTTGATTTATCTTGATCCACCTTATACTAACAGGGGGTACTGTTCGAACTATCATGTCCTGGAGACGATATCTCTTTACGATGAACCAGCACTGAGGGGTATTACTGGTCTGCGAGATGATTGCTTGACAAAGAATGGAGAACTGTCGAAGAAATCATCTGCTTTCCAATATTTCAGGAAGTTGATGGAAGCAGTGTCCAGGAAATGCAAGGTGGTTGTCATTTCATACTCTTCAGATGGCATCATCGATACTGCAGAGATGGTGGATTTGCTCTCTTCGATGGGTAAATTAGAGTCCAGAGAGAAAGAGTACAAAAAATTTACAGTGAGATCAGGCGATACAGGGAAGGTTGTTGAGTACCTTTTTAAGTGTTCATTCCTGGAGTGAGTATATGTTTATACATGGGATAAGACACCAGCAGTGAAGTACAAATAACGCCTTGTCATACAGGCTCAGCAAAAGGGATACCCCAGCTTGTGCCGGTCTATCATTTAAAGGTGCCTTTGATAGTGGAGTTCATGCATCCGATTTAGTTTCTCTTGGAGACAGGCGGTGTGGGCTGTTTGGTAATTGATACAGAACAAATATATGGGGAGTTCCTAAAATGCTTAGAAGTTCAGTGTTTTTCTTGAGGTCTAAAGCAAGCCATCTTGTGCCAAGCTACTTCTTTGTTGATACAAATGTAGTCATCAACTATGAGAATGATCTTCAGAACGTGAGGGATTTCGTCGATGATCCAATGAATGTATTCTTTTACACAGAGACTGTGAAGAAGGAGCTTTCCGTACGTTCTGGCCCAATTCCCGAGAAATTTAGGTTCCATTTCAGCAAGCTTACACTCGAGCAGAAGAATTTGGGCATAAAGATGTTGGGAGAAATCTGGCACAAGAGGTTTGACGACAACCCGCACTGTATTAGAGAAGGCTTTGGACTAACTGAGAAACAGCTTGAGAAATTCAAGAATGACCTCTTTATCATCTTTGAGGCTTCTGTCTCTTGTCATAAGCCAGGTGTTCTACCAGACACGATGTTAGCAACACCCCCTTTGCTGACACGCAACATGAATCTTCTCAAGAAGTTTCTGCTTAAAGAGAAGACGGAAGATGTCCTCGAAGACACAATCAACCTGTGTGGTTTTGAGCATCTCCTGCCTGTATTAGACCTGAATGATGCTATTGACGAATGGCTTGTAGCAAAGAAGACAGGTTAAGCCAGGCATTTCTAACTCCACAAGCAAGTTCCTACCAGTATAAACATATACTGTATCGCAAAATCTATCAGCGGCATCGTGTTTGCTACTGACGCCCCGAACCTCGCTTCCCAAACCAGAGCTTTCTCAGTGATAATAGTGCTCTCAACGAATGTTTGAGATGATGCACTCGTTGGTTTGTTCTTCTCCATCATCTTCCTTTCTGATGCTCTGGGATGATGTACTGGTAGCTGCACTCCTCATCTTCCGCTTGAGGGTTAGTTCTTTGATTGGGAAATGTTTGTAGAGTTCTCTCACTGCATCGCAAGGAGCATTGCTCAAGATAAATTTTATGCCCCTCTTGTTCAGTTCATTTACAAATTCTGAAAGCTCGCGTTGCTCCTTTACACCAAAACCACTTGCATGATAGGTAGTGAAGCAGTTTGTCGAGCAAGGATAGTATGGTGGGTCAAGATATACCAGGTCATCTTCATCAAGCAAATCCAGGAGCTTCTTGTAATCAACATGATGGAACTGGATGTTCTTTGACCTAAGAAAGGTGTGAAGCTTTTGTATCGCGACAGCATCAAATATGCCAGATTTGTAAGCCCGATAGGGAACGTTGAATTCTCCACTTTGATTCTCCCTATACATTCCATTGAAGCACCGTTTGTTCAGATAGATGAATAGGGCTCCAGTCCTTGATGTATAGGGTGCAAACTTCAAGATATTGAACTCAGACCTTAGCTTCTCGAATTCCTCCCTGGAATTGAACTCGTCTTTGTTGAGTTCTGTGAGGTGTTTCACGAGTTCTGACGGTCCTGCTTGAATTTCTTTGTATAGCTCAATGAGGACAGAGTTGATATCGTTGATGATCATCCTTCCAAACCTTGGGTCAGTGGGACCCATCAACAATGGGATGGCCATGCTTCCGCAGAAAAGTTCAACATATCGCTTAAAGGGGACACCTTCCAAAGCTTCGCTAATCTCATCCACTAAGCTGGATTTTCCCCCAAGCCACTTGATGATATGGTTGTTGCGCCTCGCCATTTTACATGTTTAACATTAGATGATGACATCTTATATCACTCCCTGGGTTGATACAGCAACATGCGACAGCCTTAAACACGGAAGAAAGCGAAACAAGACATTAACCAAGGTGTCCCGGGCTGGAACTAGCACTGCAAGTTGATGGAAATCAGCTCAGATTGTTTTCATTAGAGCCTGTATAAGACAAATTTTTCTTCAAGCGCCCTACGGAAGATGAGAAATTTTGCCGGAAACGGGATTCACAAGTGGTGTATTGTATCATATAAACTTTCCTGGGGGTGTGTATCCGCATTTAAATATTCATTTGTGACGGGTCTTCATTGTTCGTATCCCAGCGGAGAGCCTTTATTTGGGTATGTCTAGAGCTCCACACTCACTCAGCCGGGGAAAAGAGACTCAAGACTTCTTGATGTTGTGTAAGATATATTCCTGCACTATACACTAATTATCTTCCTCTGTGTTTCCTTCGACAATCTGGAAAATTAAAAATGTCAGTTTGTTCAGCGGTTTTAAAGACAGGAGATAGGAAAGGTTTGATGTGTGGAAAACCTTCCAAACATGGTTCCTATTGTGGGGTCCATAAAAACTTGGGCGGGATTACCGAAGATAAGGATAGTTCTCTGAGTGAAGCAAACGCACAAGCTGCAAACTCCTCAGGCACCAGGAAAGCTTGGATCCATCTACAACAAAGGCTGAAGCCACTCTTTAAGTGGTCTGGAGGGAAAAGTGATGAAATTCAAACGTTTCTTCCTTATATTCCAGAGGAATTCAGGGGCCCTTGCAGTGTCGAACGTGGTCTTTACTTGGAACCATTTGTCGGAGGCGGCGCTCTGTTTTTCTTCTTGATGCCTCTATTATTGCAGTCAAGAGACTGTCCCACAGAGAATGCAACTGAGCATGTGATGGTCCGCGGGGCTGAAGCATCTGGTGGAATGCAGCTTCATGGGACTGACGAAGGAGGCAGGATTGTCAAGAGTTCAGAGCGTCTCGACCACAAAATCGCAGTTATTGGAGACATCCACCCCGAAATGATTGCATTCTACAAAGCTATTGGAGAAGGGAAAGCACAAGATATCCACAGATTTATGGTTGCCCATCCAAATGAGGAAGCCGTGTATTATGATGTGAGGGATAGGTTGGAGCATGAGGACCCTTTCATCCTGGGCTGTAGGTTCTACTATTTGCGTAAGACCTGTTTCCGGGGTATGTCTCGTTATAATAAATCTGGACATTTCAACATTCCGTTTGGAAGGTATGAGTCTATCAACTATGATGACCTTCTTGACAAGAAGTATGAAGAACTTCTACAGAAGACTGACATTCTTCATACATCGTTTGAAACATTCTTTGAGCGCTACAATGATGAGAGAAACTTTATGTTCTTGGATCCACCATACGACAGCACATTTACTGATTATGGGTACTGCGAGTTTAGCAGAGAGCAGCATCGGAAGTTGGCAGAATTGTTCAGGACCACTAAGATCCGTTGCCTGATGATTATTGCTAAAACAGATTTCATCGCTGAGCTCTATAAGGATTTCATAGTTGGTGAATACGACAAGAAATATAGGTTCAAGATCCACAGTGGCAGGGTGGGAGATGAGATCGATAAATCACATCTGGTCATCAAGAACTACCATTAGCAAGCATATATATCATATATAGATTTAATACACCTTTCCTAGGGTTTCCTAAACGAACCCCAAGACAGCCTTCCTCTTTCTGCATAGATCACCGACAACTGTGATCCTCTTATGTGCTGGTAGCAACGAGCTCAGCAATATGCTCCTTGGTATCAAGACCACTAACGAAGATTTGGCCTAAAGGAACCCTCAGATTTGTAGCATGCCTTGACTTGGCTGAATGACAGGGATTGTCTTGGTCCAGATGTCCTCCTGTCGCGCTCGGCACAGATCGCCCGACAGCGTGTGCGGCGGATATATTTTACCATCCGGTGATATGTAGGGGTAGTGGTATTAGCCTGGCGCAGGTTGTTTGGAGGGTACTTTATCCACGAGCTTCACGTTCTTGACGTAGTTTTTCTCGGCAACAGGTGGTGTGATATAGACGAGTTTTCCAGTCTTCCCCAGTGCCATTTGCACGATCACCTCGAATAGCAACAAGATTACCACCACAACGAATACAGCGACGTTCGTGTCCAAGTTGGCGATTGGCAAATTCCTCTCGCGCAGTGAGCAAATCTTGTGTTCGAATTCCGCAAGCATGGTCAAGCACACAATAGAAGCATTTCCCACCACGTAGTGTCCATTCTGGTTCTCGACTTGGACAGTTGGGGCACTTGATAAGAGAACATTTCTCGCAACCTCTATCATATAGCATTGGTTCGAGACAAATTTGAAGGAAGCATCGCCCTTTGCATGCATCTCGTGTGTCCCTGCATTCTTGCGTCTGCAGCCTGGCTTTTGTTATGTTTTCCGTCCTCAGTTGTACGGTCGCTCCTGGACCCTAACAGACTGGAATGGAGTAGAAACTCCCTGTGGGACCCACCATAACTTTGCAGAAGGATCCCATTGCCCTCCTAAAGACTTCACTTCAGCGTTTCGTTTGAATGGGACATAAAGATAACATCGAGACATTTTCCAGCAGAAAGATGTGAATCGGAATAGAGATTATCGTTCTCAGCAGGAGCGAATTTATAAGCAGCGCCGTTGGTCCAAGCTCTTGCTTGAACGTCCCAAGCGCCAGAGACTCTCTAGTAGAAGACATCATGTACAAAGGTGCAAATTGAAGTGTCAATACCCTCTGCAACTCCATTAGCATAATCCTCATAATCATCTCTAAAAGCCCTCTTAAAGTCACCTTCAATGAGTGAATTGATTTGCTGCTCAAAGGTTGCCCTCTGCAGCGTAGAGCGCGTGACCCACACCGAAGTTTCTCCAGTACGTCCAATCAAGACTGGCATCCTGATGCGATGGGTGATGACAACACTTGTGGCAGTTGAATTTCCAGCGAAATAATTTTTGATGGATTCAACAAACCTTGGGAATGTCCTTATGAAATGACTTGTGAAGCAGACTCTCTTGGAGCTGGAAAACTCTCGTACATGGCACTCATAGTCTGCAAAAGTAGGAGGACCCTGTCGTTCAGCAGCTGCAGCAAACATTGCAGCAAGGGCACGGCTGTCGTCATCTTCTTCAGGGTCCCATTCAGCGCTTTGAGGCAAGTCTTCGGCGGGTGAGTTGGATGAGCTTCCTTCAATCATTTTGGCGGGGCTACAAAGTTTTATCAGTATATGTGTCATATGCTTATCTTGCTTCAGTCGGTGTTCAAATAGAGTGATTATGTCATCCCCCGGTAGGTTATCGGCCCGCAGGAGGTTGATGTGTCTCGCAGATCGTAGTAACTATTGGGCTGCGTATAGCTTAATACATATGATTGTCTAACGCACTTTTGCGCGGTGGGGAACTTGGGAAGACTGGGTCGGACGAGTATATACAGAAGGATGAGGTAATTCATGGTCTCGGTGTGGGGCAATTTTCGGGAGTCCAGTTTTTCCTAGACGAGCTCTTGGTGAGGTCGGGTGTGGGGTAAGTATCCTGTTGCAATCTCTATGATAATGAGAAGATGGGTAAGGTGTTATTGGGTTCTATTTCTGATGTCCAAGACGGGCTGGGAAACCGTAAAATGCCGTTCCATCACACTGGGTTTTTGAAGTACTCTTTGCGAACTGCTCAATCAATTCTCAGCGCTACCACCGTAGCAAGGAGCACTTTTCACGCGAGACGAGCACATCTTCAGCACAGAACTCCGCCGCCAATTGGTCGTCAAGGTGCTTCGATTCTATATCTGCAAAAACCTAAAGCGCCAAGTCTCCAGGCTGCCGTTCCGATATCTCGGATTGATACCGCGCCACCACCGCTTCCGCCTTTACCTGCACAAGGGCCAGCATCATTACTCCTCTGTGTTGAGAGTTCTGTCGCTAAAGTTATAAGCGAGGTACTTGACAGAGGAGTGTCTCTTGGAGAATTTTTCTTCAGTGTTTATCTATACAGCGAAGGTTGGAGCCCTCCAAATATACTGCAGTCAGTCACTATTGTCCTTGACAACCTCGGATCAGATGTAAGTCAGAATGTGAAGATTTTCTCCATCATCTCCCGACTTTTGGACAAGGGGCTGAAAGTGAAAATCGCGCTACCTCGTCGAGAAAAAGTCTCCGAGAAACACTCATTCCAAGAGCTCTTTGAATCAAGCAAAGGAGCAAGCAAATGTGCCAAGATTATCAGAGGAGCTGTCGCAGTGGGACACGAAAAAGAACTTCAACCACTGACACAACCTCTTCAAGCAACTCTACAAGCTCTATCAGAGGAGAGGACGCGAATAGCTACTGGAGCGCCAAAAAAGGAGAGCATTTCTCAACGTGTGTCAGCAGCTGTTGGCATATATGAGAAAGCAATCAATATAGCACAGATCCACCATATACCAGGAACAAACAACAAGGAAGGTCAAGACCAACTCTTCAGCAATATAGTGGCAATCAACCTCTGGTTGCGAGGTATCACTTATGTCCCAGCGAGCTTTCGTGCCACAATGCTGTTTCACCCTGATTTCCCAGAGGAAGAAAACCATGCGATGCTGAACTCTGAAGACAGACGCACAGAACTCTCTGCAACTCTGTTAGAAAAAGAGGCCTCTTTGGTGAATAAAGTAGTCTTTCACAAGGGGTACTATTGGAAGGTTGTGTCTGACAAAAGGTGTGGTCTCAATGCATTCCTTGAACTATACGGACCATCTCATCAGGGAAACGGGCCTTCAAACAATAAGATGCAACTCAACATCATTCAAGGCCTCGGAGGAGTGGCACCAGCATTTCTCTGTGAATTTAAGCGTTATGCGAGGATTATCCCATTCTTTGATGAAGGAGGTATGCTCACAGGTGTGGAGAGGACTTTCTTTGCTTCCAATGGTCAGCAAGAGAGGAAGAGAGCTCTTAAATCAAAGCTTGCCAGGGGCATTACGAATGGCTCATCAGCAATCTTATTTCCTGAGTCGGGCCCGGGACGAACAGAACCAAAGATAAAAGTACTTGGTGAAGGCTCCGAGAATGTCTTATCTGCATTAGAAGCTTTTGGTCTTGCAAAACCTTCACGTATCAGAGGTCAGACTGATGAAATGCAATTCTGCTCTGCTCTTGGCGTGAGTGATGTCATCAAAACTCCCATTGAGAAGTCAGTCCATACTATCATGTTAGTGATGGACAATGATGGGTACAACATTGAGACGAAGCAAACGATGATTGATACTGTTGGACATTTCCTGTCAAAAAATTTGAAGGTCCAGGTTATCTTTGCACCATCATCCAGCCCAGGGGAGAAGAGAGATCTCAACGATGTTCTCAGAGAAGAAGGCCTTGAGGCGGCAAAAGCTCTCGTACTCAATCCCATACATATCACAGAAAAAGAGCAGCTCGGACCTCCCAACGAACTCCTGCAATTCCACTTCACTCTTGTTAGCCTAAAGAGCAAACTGAATTCCAAGTACGGGATAGGAAAGATTACACTACTCCTTGAGCTTGGGAGGACTTGTGTGTTCCTCAGAAAGTACAATGATGCACTCGACTATTTCAATCAGATAGCACCACTCATTGTATCTGTAGGACAACAAAGAAATCTTGAGGAACGTTTGGACGAGCTAACCACCCAGATGTATGATGGAATGGGCCTCGCATATCTTGAGAAAGGTGAGCCAGACCGTGCAATGCCTCTATACCGTAAGGCATTGATGAGAAAGATGCTTCCTTCTGCTCTACATGGTCTTGGAAGATGTCATCTTGGGAAAGGGGACCTCATGTCATCACACCTTCAAGATTGCGTCAGAATGTATCCGGATAGTCCCCATGTCTTGATAGATTTAGGGACGCAAGAGTTTAGGAGAGGAAACTTCGGCAGTGCTATGTTCTACCTCAGAAAGGTTTCTGAATGTAGCAGTGAAAGCTTCTCTGGGCCTCTCAGTCATTCTTCTGAAGGTCGTAGTTATACGGAAGCCAGGTCATTCGAGCTTATGGGGGATATCCACAAGACTCAGCTGAACTACGATCAGGCTCTTATGTATTACAAGAGGGCTCAGAGTGTCCTCAACAAGATGTTCTGTAGTGATAGGCATGGGAAAGACACAAATATCTGTTTAGGCCTTTCAGACGTCTATCTTGCCAAGGGTTCATATACACTCTCGGTACTACATTCAAAGAAAATCCTACAGAAGAGCCAATCTCCTTCGTCTTCAGTCCTATGGTCGCTTCTACATCAGGACAAGACAGTAGCACAAATGCCTCTTACTGGAAGGCAGGTGGTCATTGACCTTGAGATGACTGGAGATGCTCCTGACAGGGACAGGATTATTGATGTGGGATGTGTAGTTCTCAAGGACCTCAAAAAGACTGGAGATACCTTCCAAGAGTATGTCAATCCAAAGACGCCTGTGAGGCCTCAGGCACATAAGCTTACTGGTCTGACACTAAGGTTTCTATCAAGCTTTCCTATATTTGAGGAGGTAGCGAGGAATTTTCTTCAGTTCATTGAGGGTGCAGATCTCATCTTTCATGGTGCATCATCTGATATCAGGTTCTTGACAAAAGAGTTGGGAAGGATTGGGATTGATTATGACTTTCGGATGAAGCATCACATCATCGATACATTGGAGATGGCAAGAGCTGTGTTTCCGTTGGAAAAGAACAATCTGGATGCTCTTAACCAACGTCTCAATATCAATAGGACCAGGTTGAAGCATAGGGCTCTGCTTGATGCTGAAATTACGGCTGATGTATATATAGCTCTCAAGAACAAGTTAGAAACTGACAAATAAGTATGTTGTATATGATATACAGGATGCTCTAGTTGATCACAAGGCCAGGAGCAGGAGGTTGGTGTTCAGGGAAGAGTGATGGATGCTGGTCGGGTTTGCTGGTAACAATGTTTGGTGATATCTCAAGGAAAATGGAGACGCGTGTATATCTTCGTGTGCCTTTTGAGAGGAAGGAAGAGGTTAAAGAGTTGGGTGGTTGTTGGGATCAAGGTGCAAAGCTTTGGTGGATTCGTGAGGGTGTGAAGACACCATTCCAGGTAGTGGAGCATGATTATATAGCAAGGAGGGAGGCTTGTGCTGGTGCTTGTTTTGCCATTCCTGGACAGGAGAAAAGGGGATGTGGCGTTTGCGAACGCCCCCATTTGGAGTGTTCATCGTATTGTTTTGTTGAAGGTACCTATGGAGAAGGTGTCAATGTATGCGTTAAGAAAAATCTCGGGGTTTATCGGGGACCTTTTCTGCGGTCAGAGAAGTTTATTGAGCAATGCCATGCAAGTTGTGTGGGGTATGACACTGAATTGAGTGCTGGCTCAGGAGCTCGTGAAGCAGAACTGTTGTCAAGGAGCGAGGGTGGAAAACGAAAGTGCTTGAAATGTGATCAAGTACTTCAACCCATAGGCTCCGAAAGGAAAGGTGGGAGGAGTGTTCCTGATCCAGTTGAACGAATGTTCCATGTGGCTTGCTTTAAAGAGTTGATGATCGAGGATGACGTATTTACCGCACTTTTGGTTAAAGAGCAAAGAAGGAAGTGCCGCGTCTGCAAATGTAGCATCAAATCTGAGCCAAGGGTATTCATTGATAGAAGAGAGATCTACCATCTTAAATGCTATGAAACCCTCAAAGCAAGCAAGACTGCCGCATAAACAACATGAAACTTCCACACAATCAGTCTGAAAAGCCCTGGATACTGTGCTTTGATACTTTTAAGCCTTTCCTGGAACAATGTTCAGAGCCTTTTGTACTCAACAAAGAGGTTCAAACTGCTTATAGATATATAAGTTTTCCTCTTATTAGTGAGATACAAAAGTGCCTGCCTACATGAGTGCTCTCATCCATATGCCCTTTGATATAAAAAGATTAGATCAGAGTGTCCTAAGCTGTCTTGACGGACACTATCCTGGCTGATAGAATAGTCAAGTTTCCTGAACCTGTCTTTGAGCTCCTCCAGCGGTATCGTTTCAGTAGATCTAATCCAATTCCAACTACGTTCAGCCAGAACTCCAAGATTGGTTTCTTCAATTGTTCCACAGTTAGAACCATATGCCCTCAAAGCAAACTGAGCATTGTCTTTACTGACGAACACAAAGTCCTCATGCTTTGTTTCAAGCATTACTTTCGTCCTTTTAGACGTTTTCTTGGTCCATATCTGAAAACAGCACTTAGCATCCATCTTTGGTGTAAAGCAACCCGAAGGCAAGTCTTCAGTAAGTTCGAGGTGAAAGTTTAAATCTAACCTGTTCTGGATGGAAACTCGTTTGAAAGTCCGTGGGACAATAAATGCAATAGTATCTGCAAAATCAGCCGCTTTGTTGAAAAATTTCACAGCCAGAGATGAAACCCTGCCAAATGGAGGGTTGCCAATGACAAGATACCTTGCAGATATTTCTGGGACAAAGTCAAAAAAGTCTTGACAAACAATACCATCTGCCTTAGGCTCAAGGTCAATACCAATCTTCTTCAAAGATGGCAAAAGATTAAAGAAAGCCCCACTACCCGCAGACGGTTCCAAGATAATGTCAAAGCCATCAAAATCCAAGACCCCGAGGAATTTATCCAAACAGAACTCCGCAATTTCTGGGTTTGTGTAAAACTGATCTAATGCAGCAGAAGACCTGTGCTGGCCCACATTCTGTTTGGGTGATGGCTCCTTGCTCTCAGCTGGAGATACATTCTCAGAACTGCTGTCTTGAACATGCTTGGAGAGGTAATTCACTATGTACTGTATCATATCAGCCTTCCTCAAGCTTTTCCAGCCTCTGTCTGGAAGGACTGGAGCATATTTTTCCTTGAGTTGCTGAATTGTCAGCCCTAAAAGCTCCTCACAGTTCATTTTATTTTGCGCAAGTCATCACTGTCCATAGATAAATCCCAAGCACACTATTCTACTCTGCCAGATGCCTGGAAAGTCTCCGTACTCGTACAGATGGTTTGCTTCCTTGGGGAGCTTTCATCTCCTATCTCCAGACCTCCTTAGCAGATGAAAAATGTCTGGCCACGAAATAATCTTAAAAGTCTTCTCAAACGCTTTAGAAAGTTCAGACCCCGATAGTTCAGTCAGAGATATCGTGCTCCTTGGTCTCAACATTAATACAGTAAATATGATGGGTCAGACTCTTCTCACAACTGTGCTTGGAGATGTTGAGAAATCAAGAATACTTGTTAAGTATGGTGCAAACCCCTTCATCGGTGTCTATCCTAAAACACCATCAAGCACTACTATCGATGTCATCAACATTGCTAATGAACGTAGTCTTGATAGATTTACAAGATTTATTGATGTATTGAGAAGGTACGATAGAGTGGATGACACTCCCATACCCTATCGTGGGACAATCTTAAGCAATGCCATCGACTCTGGAGACTATCTACTCACAAAAGTAGCACTGCTTGCAAGTGTAAATTCAAGGATAGCTGGAAGCCCTCCAATCAATCATGCACTTAGAGGAGATCCAAGCACTGAAATGATAGATCTCCTGTCGAACATCATAACCTAAGCCCCACTGTATAGCCATATACACATCAAGCACAAAGTTATGGACCCACTCTTAGGTACAGAAATTAAGGCCCATTGACTACATATCTCAACCCCAACCCAGAGAAATCAAGGTCCAGAGTCTGCACAACCCCTGAGTCCAGAAAACTCCAGGCCAAGTTTGCATCACTTCTTTTAAGCCCAGAAAACCCTACATGAAAACCTCTCACACTTCCATAATTTTCAATAGTCAAAAAACGCAGGGATAAATCTAACTTCACCCTTCAAGGAGCCTTTTATTTATTATCTGGATGTAGGTGGGATTCAGCTCGACTCCAACAAACGGAACTCCAAGCCTTGAGGCGGCGACACACTCACTCCCAGAACCAGCGAAGGGCACTAGAATTGGATCGATGGATTTCTCCATATTATGGTCTTCATCTTCTCCTCCTGGGTTGGGGTCATTAGGTTGTTGAAGGCAGGAGAGGATGAGTTTTTCACAAAGGGCGAGTGGCTTCTGTGTTGGGTGATAGATCTTTTCCCCTTTATCATCAAGAATAAACGCCCTCTCCTTACCACATCCACCGGCCAGTGTGGGAACTTTGATAATATCTCGTGGGAGAGCCCCTTGTGGGTGAGCTGTATAAGTTGTGGTTTTGTCGCCGTTAGAGAACCTTCCTTTTGTTGCTGGTCTCTCTTTGCCAACTGAACCAGCCAGATATTCTTCAGTGTAGTTCTCCCTGACATTATCCCTGTTGAAGACTTTGTCGTTCTTCCACAAGACAAGAATGCTTTCATGAGACCTTTGCCAGAAATTCAGGCTCGGGACGGTCTTGTTGGTATAGTGCCAGACTATCCAACGCCTTTTCACGTCTCTTGGAACACAAAAAGCAAGAATCATAGCAAGAGTTTCACTGAACCCATAGATGAAAAGTGTCCCGTTTGTCTTTAGAACTCGCAAACACTGTTCTATCCAAGACTTGCACCAGTCAAGATACTCTGTTTCAGATTGCCTGTCGGAGTCATTTCCAAAGTCCTTACCTATGTTATATGGTGGGTCAGCAATGATCATCTGAAACATCTCATCTGGGAATTCTTTGACAACTTCCAGAAAATCTCCGTTGATTATCCTTCCACTGGCTGGATTCCTCTGGATGTCATCTTGAGGAGCAAGAACAAGGGTTTCAGTCTGTTGCGGGGATTTGGCAATCTTGTGATGTACCAGCCCAATCAGCTCATTAGCACTGGTCCTGTCTTCTATTTTGCAGTGCCTTCCGCATAGCAGGTTTCCTTGAATCTTATACTTTGCCTTACATTTGCATTTCTCGCAAGTACTTGTTTCTTGGCCATCCATTTTGGAGTCGCGTCTGCATAGCTTTGAGTTTTTTCATACATTTCAGATGAGCTTATATTTCAGCCCATCCCAAGTTTCTTCAGAGTATTGTTCTTGTATATATTATACAGTTTATTCTGCCGCGTGAAGCAGGGTTTTTGGGGATTGATGTATAGTTGATGGTCTGATGCGTCCCCGCCGGAAATACTTGGGCCATAGATGAGGTCTTCCTTGATGGAGTCACTCAGGCTGAAAATTGACTCGGGTCCTACGAATGCATAGTTTTTGATACAGCTATTGTTGTGCTTGATGTGATAGACAGTTGAGAGATCAGGCATCAAGATAAATGGCACCTATGGGGATGTTCGTGCTAAGACAAGATCACATAGTGTCTAGTTCTCCCAGTGGAATGTGGGTATAATATTGAGTTGGTGAATGATTCTTACTTTGGTGGGACATTCTGCATGCAGACAACCAAGACTACTGGTCCCAGAGATAGGGTATATTGACAAGATGGCATAGAGATGTTTTACAGGGCAGTTGTGTCTTGGGTCAGTGGGCCTTGATGGAGGATTAAATGTCCTCTGTACGTATTATTAGGGCGGTTTGGGATGTGTTTTTGGTTTGCTCGTTGTTCCCTGTTCGTGGAGAGTTTTCTGAATGCATTCTTTCAGGATGTCTGCGTCCTTACAAAGATGTGGAGAGCATGGTGATATGTTGAGGACAATGGAGAGCAGATACACGCTTGAGGGGGAGGATAATTTCGTGAGGTCTTGTACTTTGTAGCTGATATAGCGCATCTCGTCTGATGTGATTTTTCGGAACATACATTTGAGTGGGTGGATTGTGTAGCGCAAGCCAGGACCTACAGGCATGTTATTCAGTTGATCACACAGCAAGATGAAATCGGGCGTAGTGAGTTCGACAAGTTTGTACATAGTATTGTTTGACGCTGGATTTCTCCAGTTTGTAATGATCTGAATATACATTTTTGCAGGGATAAAAATGTCTCTCAAATATCTCTATCTGTACGTTAAATCAAGGAACGAGTATCCTCTGAGTGGCACCGAGAATGATATCAAAGTAATCCGTGAGTCAGGCATCCACTTTACTTCTGATGAACAAATAGACCAATACCAACGTTGTATGGTACATGTGCCTATTGACATTCTTGAGACCGTTGAACACAAGTATATACTCGAACTCTCACTTGTTTGTACTGATGAAACAGAACCAGCAGAACGAATAAAGAGAATTCGCTGGATGCATTCATTGCTCTCGAAAAGCAGTTACAAGAGGCTAACTTCAGAAAGTATCACGAAAGAAGCGATTATCTTCCTTCTCAACAACTTAGAGGAATACAGTGATATAGGGGACCTCTTCACACCTATCAGTGATTATATCAACAGCTACAATCCTCCACTTGTTGATTTACGCAACCTTGAATCTGCAACATCCGCTGTGAGGAGTATCACTGGAAACCTGGTAGAATTCACGGGAGATGAGAACATTTCTTGGAATAACAATCCACATCCCACGACTAACTCCAGACTTACAACACCTCAGCGTACAATCAATCTTGAGACTACTGTGCCCCCACTCGTTCCTGACCCTGATTTCACAACACCACAGGGCAGAATTAAACCTGGATCTACAACACCTCGTCATGCAGTTAGTCCTGAACCTACAACACCTCAGCGTGCAAATATCCCCACACTGATCAGCGCTCCTGCAATACCTCAACGTACATACGTGCCTGGTCCAACCGGTATCATAGGACTACCACCGCGGACAAACATCTTTAATATAAGGTTTCGGCGGCGTTATGCTAATCTAGATACTCTTCCACCAATTCAGCAGGTAGGACAGGTGGCTGCTACTGTGCCAGTCCAGCGTGAAGATGACTCAATTTTGCTTGGTGTATCGCCACAGTGGATTCGAGGAGTGAGTTGGGAGCAAGAGTTTCCGTCTCATCCAAATGAAGGTCAGGAAAGGACTGATACACAACCACACCAGGATACTACAGTACCAGACTGGATCATAGGCCCTCCGTTTCAAATTGGTCGAAGAATAAGTCTCCAAAGGAGAGAGCAAAGTGTTAGGTATGGTCAAGAGGTGTTGAGACTTCCTCCTCAAGTGATGTTGAAGGATGATTATCCTTGCCACCTGTTTCCTGCAACGTTTGTGCCACATCCACCAATTAGGCCTGAGCACTTGATAGATTGGGAGCAGGTAGGAGGACGAGAGAGAAGGAGAGACAGTGGTTCTGAACTCGCGGAGTTTTGGAGACCTCTCCGTCGTTCCCGTTTGGAAGATTTTGTAGAACTACCTACATACGAGCAGGTTGAAAGGATGTTAGATTTGCGTGATATCTTTATCAAGATTCGTAGGAGTATTGGACATCCATGTGGTTCGGACTTTCCTCGCTTTATCAGGATAGTCAATGGTGTGTTTCCTCCTTTAGGACCAGCCAGATACTCTCGACCAAGGCCACGTCTTGAAGAGTCAAGAAATGTTGGTGGTTGGAAATTGAATGCGCGTATTGAATCTGTTGCCGCCTTCCTATACGCAGAAAAGAACGGGTGTATCGCTATCTGTTTGAATGAGTTGGTGAGAAGAAACAAGAGCGAGAAGGTTGAGACTGAGTTCCGCTTCCTGCCAAGGAATGAAATTCCGAAGCTCGAAAAATTCTTCACTGAATGTGGTTGTGGGAATGTGCCAACGCCTTCTGAATTCACGTCTCCCTATGTTTTCTATCTTGATGACGAGATGAAACCTGTCATCAAATATGTGAAGAACGAGGTCCGAGCACTGTTTGAAGCACTCTTTGAAGAGGAAAGTATAGATGGTCCAAAGTGTTTGCATTGTGAAAAGAAGGGCACTCTTTTATGTGGCAACGCGGGCTGTTCTATGCTCTACTGCAAGAAATGTTTCCACTGTTGGTTCTCAAATAGGGATGAATGCAAGTCGTGTGAAAAACCACATATAGTATTCTCCAAGCGTAGCACCTAAGATGTATAATCTATACAAACCCTTGACTGAACCATTCATGCAGTCCTGATACTCAGCTTAGCAATCCTCTCGTTAGCAGGTTCAGGACCATATTTAAGGACCTCCTTAATAGCATCAACAAGGCTAAGGCAACTGAAGCCTGTCATGCGGGGAATGATCCTGCGCATTGAACGTTCGATCTGGTCTCTATGCATGCATGGATCACGTGCGTAGTTGCATAGCTTCTGGTTTAGCCATGCTAAAGTTTCAGTTTGTTTCTCTTTATTGCCGATGTGGGAGGCAGAGGAAAGCTCAAGTGCCCAGGGATGATTGGCTTCTTCAAGTATGTATGAGGGATAGGTCATGCACACCAACCAGCACTCAGTTTCTTCACTGAAACGTTGGGGTATGATGCCGCTCCGACAAACTGTGAGCCACTTTTCATCTGGATTGCTGGTATGGAAATAAGATGTTGTGGTAAGATACTTATACAGATGAGCAAGAGACATTTTCTCACACAGATGTGTTAAACATGTTCCTGGGCTGGTCATTGACTAATCCATATACACGCACGAGAAGTGTATTGGAACAAATCTCATTGGAGTGATTCCAATGCTTTATTGTATAGATAAAATAGATCACTTCCTTAATACTTCTGGGCTGACTGAAAGGTCTGACTACAACAACTTTATGTACGCTATATGCGCTGGTCCTATGCATGCACGTTGTCTCGTACGAGCCGCAAGAGAGCTCGGACTTGACATCAACAAGCGCGGACCAAGCGGGAAAACTCCTCTTGATACTGTTTTTGAAAACGAACAATTGGTGCGTATATTGATTGAAGAAGGTGCAAACCCTTTCATCAACCCTCCAAGTGTTCGTGCAAGCGTACATCACGATGTCTTAGAATATGTCAGAGAACGTAATCTCTTGGGGTTTATTACTTGTTTGCGAGCTGGATGTGGAATTACAAAGATAGTGCATGAGACTGTGGTAGAGTTGGATGATGCTGTTTTTACAAAGGTCATGCTATGCTTTGACCCTAGTCTTTCTCATAGACAAAGATTTAGTAGGACTATGGACAGCCTTGTTAATGCATATCTTGCTCGCACATTGAGCCCTCGTGTTAGAGACACATCTCCTCGTGTAGAGCGTTGTAGATCCCCTCCACTAGACCAACCTGCTCATACAGGATCCGTGCGTCTATGTCGTACAATTTCACCCAAACCTGATATTATCAGAAGAGATGTCAGTCCTGGACCTGCTCCTCGATATCCAGGTAGGCGGTAGATTAATACAATATATTCCATTGCTCCATCGTATAATTTATACCTGGACTGTCTAATGTGTGGATCAAGATATTATATTTCTGCCATTTCTGTTAGTCATTATGATGAGGACCAGGAGAGCAAGTGGGAGGGTAGTGTTTAAGGCTTATAGTCGTGGTATATGTTTCTTCAGAGCGACAGAGCACTCCTGAAGTAGTCGGATATTTGTTGGTATGTTTTGTCGAGGAAGAAAATCCTTCGGGATACCCAAGTATCTCGCCGATTGCGACCCATGACCAACATGTAAGTATTCAATGTCTTGTTCAAACTCCTGGGAGTGGAGAGGTCTCTTTACACTGAAATGATGCCCAGCTTCTGAGCAATTGAAGCAGACATTTATCACAGGATGTATATAGGTTATACAAGTCTCATATTGTCTGGCTACTCCCACATAGGTTGGAAAAGAGTTGCTTTCTCCTCGCTTGTGTATGGGAAGTCCCTGATTAACATGTCCAATTGTTCAGTGCATTTCTGAGACGCGCAAGAAGGAGGAAGCATAAAGCTTTTGTAGTGAAATTCTTTATTTGTTCTGAGCTGTTTCTCAAAACAAGTGTTGAAGGTGTGGTAGTTCTCCAGTGCTTGAATAAAGCGTTCCCGTGCGTCAGGTTCTGGGCAGTATCTTTTGACAGCTTCATACTTTCCTTCCCATAGGCCATCAAATATGGGGTTGTACTTATCTACAGGAAGGTATTCGAAGGTTTCTATTGTTTCATCGTAATTGCTGAGATAATCTGCGGTGAATTCATGTAGGACTTGACCAAAGCAGATCCGATCTTCGTCTGAGAGGTTTCCAAACTCCGGTGAAAGCGAGCTGAATATGCTGACTACCCTCTCGCGTATCGCTTTCTTGGACTCTTCTAGAGGGCCTGTCAGGACGCTTACTCGGTGGTTATGGCGGTGTTTTAGACCCCACACATCGTTGGCGAGGTTCTTAATCCTGGATAGCGCCTGGATGTCTTTTTCCTCAGCTTTGAAGGTGCAGAAGACGAATGGAAATGACTGTTGCCGCACGTATCCTCCGGTATAGACAATAACATCTTGGGTGGGCATTTTGTGTGAAAAAGTCCATCTGCTTTGCTATCAAGAAGAGTGATATCCGTGGGTAAAGTCTATGATGAATGAGCCACCATCCTGTAGAAATCATGCATCATCTGCATCTTTTACAAGCAGCAAAATTTAACCGTAAGTCAGATAACCCTGGCTTTGAATGTCAGATTCAGGTGTGTTATGATGTCGTTCTCATTGTGGAAAACTAGAGATTATGAGAGACAGTCGCTTGATCTCCCTATCTAACAGTCTGGGAAGAGGCAAAGATTATCCATTATCCTTGGGAAGGCGTATTAGCACCAGGATGCTGAGGTTCTGGATCAAGATTATTGTTGAAGCTACTTCAGGAGATTCCCTGGGGTCAGAGGGTTGGGATGAGTCTGATGAGTTTCTCGTGCATTCTGGGTGGTGCGGGTATGGCTTTGTGCTATCTTATGGGACTGTATAAAAATGTCTGGACAAATTTATGATGACGATGATCAAGGTGTGGTCATTGACGAGTATGACCAGGATGCTGGTTATGATGAAGATAGTGAGGGGTTGTTTTATGTGGATGGGTCTCATGATCTTGTGCAGCAGGGTACAGCACAGGAGAGCTGGGCGAAAAGTTTGGAGGAGGCTCTTCGGTATCGGGCGTCGGATCTTGGCATTGACATTTATCAGAAGGAAAGTGATGGTCTATCCATTGTTGATGTTATTGAGAAGACGACTGATTGGAAATCTGAACGTATAAAGCTGGCCCATCTTGCCACGCTCGATGATATTCTCTTGTGTATTGAGGAACGTAAGTTTGGTATGTTTGTCTGGCTGGCAATTCACATGTCTGAGGCGAAATCCGAGGTTTCCGAGAAGGGTAGTGTCATGAACAACGCTGTGCGTACTGGTGATTTGAAGTACGTGAAGGTCGCTCTTCTATGTGGTGCTAAGAGCAATATCCGGGAGCATCCATCCCTACACCTTGCTATCTTGTTAGGTATGAACGAGATTGTTGAGTTTCTCATTGAAAAGGACAAGAACATCACTATCGAGCAGCAAGATAAGATTGGTAATACGGCTCTTCATGTTGCTCTACAGAATGCGTCTAGATATGAAGTTGTCAAGAAGATCTTGGAGTTTATCTACTTGAGAGATAAGTTCGATGCCTTCGGGGTCAAGAACAAGATGAACCAGTATGTGGCGGATCTGGTAGTACAAGAGACCCCTGAGCTCTATCCTCTCTTCGTCAGACTTGGATCACGCCATTTCCTGGAGAACACAGGACATATGAATTCGGTGATTTCATTGATCATCAAAGGAAATCTCGTATATGTAGAAATGGCTGTGCTCTCTCTTCTGGAGACTAACGACCCAGCATCCATCAAAGGAAAGAAACTCGACCACAAGTTACTACAAACTTTCAGGAATTTCCTGGAGATTGCTGTTGTCAATGAGCAACACAAGATCGTTGAGTTTTTGGAGAATATACTTGGCGGAAACTTCTCTTCGACCGGTAGGCATGATTTAGGTACAAAAAGTCCGGCACGAGGGAGGGGTGTTTCTCCTATTTCTTCAAGCCATCGGGAGGTCAGAACTCGTTACAATGAAGCTCGGTTTGACGAAGACACCAAACGTGCCATTCTGTTATCTCTCGAAGAAGGTAATCGCACAAAATCCCCAAACAGCCGTTCCCTAGGCAATCGTCCTGCAAGCACTCGCCCTCCATTCAAACACTTCGGAGCAAGTATTGTCGCGCGTTCTGATGTTCCAAATGGTGCGCGATCTGGGATGAATTTAGCGAATGCCGCACCATCTGCACGCGTTATGTCTTCCGTGGGTGGGGCTCCGGCTGCTCTTTCTGTTGCGGCTGGTACAGCACCGGGATCCAATAGGTCTGCAGTTCGTTCTGAGAAGGTTAGTCAGTTGGACAGATCTGGGAGGACAAGATCTCCAGTGTCAATGTTGGAGCCTGTGAGGACAAGGTCTCCGGTATCAAGGTCGGAGCCTGCGAGGACGAAGTCTCCAGTGACAAGACATGGGCCTGGGGGAGGCTTGCTGAAGGAGAAGGTGGCTTCAAGAGAGGGAATTGTTTCACCTTTGAGGGTGGGTTCATCAAGGAGGAGTGTCGAGGATCATCCGGAGATTCGTGCTATGATTAGGAAGCGTTTGGAGTCTCCGTAGGGTGATTGTTGTGATTGAGGGGGTGTGGGTTATATATGTATATATGAGTTGTTGAAAATGACGTCTCCAGTCTGTCAGCGAGTCCGTATGGATGGTAGCCTTTGCCCTAATAATGCCACTTATCTTTATGAAGGTAAGTATCTTTGTGGCATTCATGCACATCATATGGGGGTGAAGGATCCTTTGTATCTGATCACAAATCAGAGGGATGGTCTTTCCGTTGTGACATGCGTGAGAATGAACAATCTGGAGGTGAAGAACTCGCTTACTAATTGCGCTATTGGGCATTTCGTGTATCGAGGAATTGTTTTCCGGACTGTCCAGGCTGCTTATGAGGCCATGAAGTTCTACTATGTGCATCCTGATCCTGTGATCAACGAGGCTCTCTACCAGCACACATGTAGGATCAAGAGGACGGTGAATTTCGACGAGGTCTGCCGTCTTGGGAAGAGCACTGATGTCCCGATTCGCAAAGATTGGACACTCCTCAAAAACCGCAGCGAGTACGATACAGAGGTGTTCTCGCTTCGCGACCGCTTCATGTTTGCCATCCTCCTGGCGAAGATCAATCAAACTCCAAAAGCCCACGAAGAACTCAAGAAAACGGGCTCAAAGCATTTGGTAGATAACCTATGTGGTGGCGAGTACTGGTCAAACGGACATAGCCTCAAAGGTAAAAATAGGTACGGAGAACTACTAATGTTAGTAAGGACGAAACTTTCACAAACTTAGACACGTATAATATATACGCTTACATAGATACAACCTCTTTCACCTTAAACCTATCGGATACGAAAGTCATCGGCATGCTTTGCGCTGGATTAACAGGGCCAAGCCTGACAGTATCAGACGCCGCTTTCCTAATGAACTGATGAAATCGCTCCAATAAAGCATGAATCTTGGCTGGCTTGTTCAATTCAAGCATCTCTCCATTCCTAGACACAACAAACTGAGAACGTGGGACCTCTGGACTCAATGGTTCAAGACCGTTAAACACAGAATTCTGCTCGTTCTTCTGCTCTAAGAGAAGCCGATAGTCATCAGGCTGGAGGACGATATACTGATGCAGTTTGGTGAAATCAGGTAGGCTATTGAAATAACCGAGACCGCGCGGACGGGGCTCAAGAATCGGGTTGTATGTAAAGTCAAACCTGATCATGTGCTCCCTTTTGGCCCTGTCGAGGACGATAAACAACGAGCTGTAAAGAGGAGGAAAGCTATACGGGTAATATGTGTTGTCCATTTCATGTCCTGTCGTCATCCCACTCTGGTAATAATAATACCAGTAGTAGGTGCGAAGGTATGATGTAGCAATTTCCATTTCAAGATCATAAAGCTCGCTATCCGTGGGCTCTTTGGAAACACAGGGTTCGACAGGACTGGCCCCAATCTTCAACAACTCCTTGAGAACAGTCTTATAATATTTCCGCTTGAACTGTACAGGATCCCTTGCGTAGTCTTCGTCGTATCTGAGAAGAATAGTCCTCGTCAGAGATCGATGCGTTGATTCAACTCCTGCATAGTAGTTTGAAATCTCTACTTCTGCCATCATACGAAAGAACTTACAAAGAGCCTCAGTGTCGATAACCCGATTGGAACCATATTCTGTACGAGCAACCATGCGTGTAGTTGTTTTCGGCTGCACTCGTTCTTCAGAACTGAAGACATTTCCAGGCATGACTTCATCGCTCTCCCTCACCTTAAGCGAGAGAACTGGTGTATCAGAACTCCTTACTTCTTTTGTCAGACAGAGAGGCTCGCTGAGTTCAACAGAATTGCATAACTTTTGCATGCGGCTATATGCAATCTGCAAGTTCAATGTGTCAAGCATTTCTGGTAGATAATCATTACCTGCGAATGCGAGAAGCAAGGGAGAATTGAGGACGTCGTGGCGTTCCTGACAAATGTTCTCGCGCACTGCGCTGAGGCTGATACACTTGAGAGCAGTTCCGCCGAGAACATTTACGTCAGTCATGACATACACATTTACCACTGCACGGTGGAGGAGTGAGATGATCACATCGCTATCGTTTGACCATATCAGGAATGAGCGTACGACGACTCGCTTTCCACGGTCTCCTTCAACGTCTTCGACACGATTGAAGGATGTATAGGGAGATGCATTGAGGTAATCGAGTGCTTTGTGCTCGCCTTCTCCTGGGATATCAGCGAGAGAAAGTGTGATTGACACATCCCTCCTTTTTGTAGAGAACTCATCTATCTTCTCTCGTAGAGCGGTGGTGAATGCTTCCATGAGAGGTGTGCCTGGAATGATGTGTGCAGATGAAAGGACTAGCTTCCTCCTTTCTTTGCCATGTGAATCGATGACTACTTTCTCAACACGTTTGGGGTTGCGGCGCCTGACAATCTGGTTTTGGATTTTCCCATAGCAAGGGGTTCCGTCCATCGTGACAAAGACTTCGCGCAAGTTCTTGATTGCACAGAGCTCGTCTATGACACTACTGAGTACAGTTTTGCACTTAGTCATGAACATAGAATGCAGACCTTCAGTTGTTTCATTCCAGAGATTCTGTTTCAGCGTGTATGTCTCTGACTTATCTTCTATGTCTTTGGCCATGCATGCTTGCTCAATAAATTTACCTAAAGCCTGATGGATGAACTGATTTGTATCAATCGCTACTGCCGCACAAGTATCACGCATGGCATCTAGACTTGCTGGAATATTCCTTGAAACGAATGTCTTGTTAAACTGCTTGACTCCCATTTTGCAGTCTCTGATAACGTCAAGAACTGTTCTTTATGATGTGTTCAAAATGCCGCCATCTAAAGCTTCAGTTGTTGTGAGTTTCCAGGTGAATACAGCAAGTAAAGAAGATTACAGTGCTCATAAGGTTGTTGATCCATCAAAATTGCAGCGTGGTTCTGACACCCGACGAATGCTCGTGTCAGAATTTGGATATAACCCTGGATCTGTGATAGGAAATCGTCAAGAGTGTGTCATTTGTGGAAAAGTTGGACCAGAATGTTGTGGTCATCCTCTGACTCTTGATTTATCCTCTCTTAACACGGTCTTCTTGTCTGAGTTTGGCGTCTCAACTATCAAGGCATTGACTTCGGTTATCTGCAAAAGCTGTGTCTCAGTTGTAAGGGATAAGGATGGGGTTGCACACACGTTGGATGAGTTACGCCATCTACCAAAGACACGCTATGTATGCAATTGTAAAGATTCAAGCCCTACGATTCTAACAGTTGGAGAGGAGAGGATTGCAGAATCGGAACGCATTATAGAGTGGCGCGCTGGTCGGAAACGTCAGAAGAAACGTTCTCATCTCCAACTGATGGTTCAGCCAAGTGAGGTTAGGGATTTGATCGCTGCGACAGATCTCTCGTCGTTACGTTTCAACAAGGAATACATTCTCGATCTCTTCTACAACAAGATGATTCTGCTTCCCACCTCTGTACATCCGATGAACTTCAAGCGCTCGCATGGAGCAAGTGTAGATGAAGTGACAAAGATGGTAGAGAAATACAGCGAACTAATCAGGAACGTGATTGACAAAGAGGTCGAAGAAATCAGGAAAACACAACGCACCTTATCTGTGAGCACTGGAGACGACCGCTATTCTGGGACACCTTCCCACCTGATGGTATGCGATCAGAAGACTGGTCTATTCCGAGGCCCAGGACAAAACAAGCGCGCAAAAATTACGGGCCGCTCTGTCCTCACACCAAACATTCACGGAAGGTCTAGCGAACTCTGGCTTCCCCGCTTCATTATGAGCAACCTTCAATACGAATACATTGTCTCCGTCCATAACAAAGAGTGGCTCCAAGCAGAAGTAGGCAAATCAGTCAAATATCTTGTCATACCACTTGAATCAAGCACCACAAACAGGCGTTGCACATACAAGAAAATCTCAAAGCAGACAATGCTCAGGCTCGGCGATATTGTACTCAAGGAGCTGTGTGATGGAGATTATGTTTCATTCTTCCGCAATCCAACACTCTGGCGTCACTCACTGATTTCCTATCAGGTTAAGGGGTGGGACAACTACTGCATTGGGCTGCATGAGACAAACACACAAGGCCACAATGCCGACTTTGATGGTGACGAGGGTAATATTTCTGTCGGTGCTGATTTAGCTGCACGAATTGAGATGCAGATGATGGACGCCGCCTATCAACTCTTCAACGGTCGTTCCGGCGAACCAATCATCGGTATTGCATACAATGGTATCGTTGGCGCTTATGTCCTCTCTACAGACGACAACATCGGGGATCATACCTTTGCCAAGCTCAAGGGTATTATTGAGATGCAAGATGTGCGACATGCTGGAAGCTCTCGTTTCCGGGAAATCATTATTGATGAGAGCTACTATCGCGAGCGCGCGTCCGAACACGGAATTCCATATAAATCTGGTAGGACCTTGATCAGCATGCTTCTTCCAAGGACATTGAATTACACTCGTGGTGACGTAGTAATCGAGAGGGGTTTCATGCTCAGAGGGCAACTACGGTCTGTTGATGTGTCAAAAGGCCTGATTAGCACTATCTCAGAGATTGATAGGTGGCGTTTGCCCTATCTCTTTGTTGATCGAGGTTATGCGATGATGTCTGCTTATATCAGCTCCAAAGCTCTCACCATCTCTGCACTTGACTACGTAATGCCTGGAGAGAAACGCAAACAAATTGTACCAGATGGGTATAAAGAGAAACTCCTCGAAGTGGAAAGGAAGGTCGCTGAACTTGAATTGAGCAAAGTACGAAAGACAAAGGCATCTGCCCAACGCATTGAAGAAGTCATTCTGCATGAGATTACCTCATTATCACAGACAACAGAGAAACTGCTCCTTACTGGAGACTACAAGAAGACGAGCGGATCCATCATCTCCTACATGTCCGGAGCACGTGGTAACATTGGTAACATCGTCTCTACAGTGGCATTTGTCGGACAGATGTTCGCCGGCAACCTACGTTATGATCCAAATGTACCACGCTCAAGCTACTATGCACCTCGGCATTCTGTAAGTATCTTTGACAGGGGTTTCATTAGGAATTCGTATGCAGAAGGCCTTACCCCTGAGGAAGTGATGGTGATTGCCAACACAGCACGCTTGCTTGCTTTGAATACATATCTTGGAACTCCTATCAGCGGCCAGACTGCAAAGCAGACAACTCGTCATCAGGCTGATGTACGAGTTTCAGACACTTTGTCTGTCATTGACGGAAAGGGAAAAGTTCTTGACCTACTGTATGGGTGTGGTTGTGATAGCACAATGATTTCACACCGTAAGACAAGTATGGGCACCATTGAGCTACCCATCGATCCAGTAGCTCTCCTTGAAAGGATCACTTTGAGAGCTATGAATGAAGCGGCGGGGACTGTTTAACGAGGTATCTGGTGAATCCGGGGACATATAGATTATATATCTCAAAATGTCTGAGAAGTGTCAAGGTCGCTGTAGTACTGGAAAGTCATGTTCGTTTAGTGCATCATGGCGCGACGATGACGGTTACTACTGTAAGAGGCATGCACCAGATGGTTGTGAGGAGATACCAAAGTCTCGTTCGCAAGCATCTTCACCACAACGGGTGCGTATTGATATGATCTATGACGAGATTTCTAAATGCATCAGGCGTCATATGGAGACCTGTAATGCTGATGAAGCAAACTACATAGCAGTTTTTCAGCGTCTGAAAACCGAAGATCAATATATCGTGATCAGGCGTGCGATGGTAGTGTCGGGTTCAAAGAACGATGCAGGACGAATTGTGCGTTCATTAGGCACTGTGCTCGGGGAGTTTGAGCGTTGTGAAGAGCAGGAGAGGCTTCCTATCGAGTTGCGCAACTACCATCTTGAATATATTCGAGCTGAACGTGTGACCCAAAAAGCTGTTGCCGACCTGTTCTACGAGACTGATAATTTCGTCACCTTCCCTGACGTCAATATCTCCGTTGCTAATTGTTCTCCCGTCTATCTTGAAGCATCAGGGACAACATTTGAACGTATCTGCAGCAAGGACTACGTCGTTTATATGGGTCCAAAAGGTGCAGCAAAATCACGTGCTGGCGAGCTCTTGCCTCCGACAGATTCAGAGTGGTACATCCCGCTTCCGGCAGAGATCCCTTTGCGCAAGATCCACAACAAGATCATGGTGAAGAAAATTCTTGCGGAGATAGAAGAAACTCCAGAGGAGGCAAATAAGTACCTTGCTCTACGCGGTAAGATTTTGCTTTGTGTCTGTATGCCTTCTTGTTGCCATTGTGAAGTCTATGTAGAAATCGTCCGTGCTCTCCTGATGCCAGCAGAATAAATAGCTTGGCTCTTAACTCTTGAGGTATATACTATATACACATAAAAATGGAACATCTCTTGAGATATTCACCTAGTCTCGACGACCTCTTATACTTGACTTCAGAAGAAGATTTTAGCGAGAACATCAAGGGGCGTGAGGAACTTGTCATCCTCATCGCACTAAAGGAGATTGACTCAGTTGCACCTGTTCTATCTGTGCCAGAACGTGAATTACTGCTTACAAGACTTATTGACAATCCTATCATCCGATACATTCCATCATTCAATGTCCTTAACCTGCAGCTCGACCTACCAGAAGAGATAGACATCTTTGAGGAACTCAAGGAAATAAAAGTCGATGAGATGAACTTAACTCAAATCCTCATGATGATCAAGGAAGGCAAAGCACCTAACTTACAGGAACTTTCGCTCATTGTATCACGCCCAATTGCTATCTCAACCACACACCTGAAGCATCTACGCTCACTCACACTGAAGAATACCTCAAGCAGCATCCATTCCCTACCAAACTTGAGCAATCTCTCCCTCGATTCTCTCGACTTAACGGGATATGCGATAGAGTTTGAGGACACCCTACCACACACCCTCAAGCTCCAGAATTGCTATGTGAAAAACAGTTGCAACATCCCAGGATGCAAAAGTATGAAACTCATCAACTCCATATGGAACTCGGAAACTACTCCTGGCTCGCTGCCTTCGGATGCATTAACGATCGAAGATGGGACCTTGACAACCCGACTACCTGGTACCATCAAGCATCTCATCCTGGTCAATACAGAAGTTTCATTCCCTCTTCCAGATAGCTTAACATCTCTCCACTATGACGATAGGCGCCAGGATATAACGGAACGTCAATCGATCGATACGAGAAATTTGTTTCTGAAAACACTTGTAGTTACGTTATATGAGAGTGAGATCCATATTCCTTCTACTGTAGAAAGTCTCTCAGTCATGAAGACAATGCCTTCAGACCTTCCTGGTGGGCTTGTCTTTCTTGAACTCAACAATCTGGTTGTGGATCAAGTGAAGTTTTTCAGCCAGCTTCCGGTGTTGCTGTCAAAAATTCGTTTGATAGAGTGTTCATTCACATCAAGCAATGACATTATCATACCTGAAACACTTCGTCAGCTTGAGTTTATTGCTTGTCAAGATAACTATCATGTTGGTATCGATGTGTTGGATACAACAGATACTCTTCTAGTAATTGGACCAAGTCCATTGATTAGGCCGAGGAGACTTAGTCCTGGGAGTAGCGCGAGGTATCTTCAGGCGAAGACGAACACCCTTCTCATGAATTTGAGGGAGTTCCACCTCTTCTGCATCAGTCAGCTGGGGAGGCTTTCTTTTGCCGGTTTTGAGGACTGTTACACAGACATCGTGATGGGAAACAAGTGGAGGACCCCAGAAGAACTGAGGAAATACACTGACATCATGTACATGTATCCTTTCCAAATTCCGAACATCCGATCCCAACTTGTCTCGAAAAATATACTGCTCTATGCAAACCCAGGTGCTACTATCAAGATAGGGACCACAAATCATAATGTAGGGAACATACGACGTCTCGCCGACAGCGGTACAACACGCAGTACAGATCCCAACCTACAGGTACTTATTGACCTACTGAAAAAGGATAGCACAGAATAGACACGTATATCATATACGTAAGCTATAGACTCTTTTTCACATGTTCTGAATACTTGTGAGCTGCGACGATCATACCCACTGACGCTAAGAGACTACATACGAGAAATGGATTGACCACGCTGATTGTCGCTGCTTCCGTGATTTCCAGGGAATGCTTCCAAAGAAAGGATCCATCAAGCTCAACCTCCTTGAACACATCATCAATAAGTGCTTCCATCTTCTTCACGGCGTTCTCGCCCAGTTCAACTAGGGAGTGGAACGCATCTTCTCCTGCTTTGCGAATGTCAGCAGTGACATCTCCACGAGCAGATTCCAAGTCCTCAGAAAGCTTTCTGATTGTTTCACGCACTTCTTGGATCATAGCACTTGCTTCCTCTTTAAGCTTCTGGAGAAGGCGTTCTGCTTCTGCTTCAGCAGCTTTTAGTGAAGTGGTGATGCGGCGTGCGAATGAGGTTGCTCCGGGACCTGGATTAGTTTGGATACGCCTTTTCTTGAGGCTTTCGATTTTTGTCTTGAATTCCTTGATGAGAGAGGCAGCACGTGCCCTGATCCTTGCGATTTCCTGTGGTAGCAAGGTCCTGATATCACCTTCTATCTTCTCTGAAATCTGTTCAATATCGCTTATAGCATCCTTAGACATCTGTTCAAGCTTATCGACGAATTTCTCCATCTCTTTGACAATACCTTCTATAATGATAACGCCGGCTATTTTCATTGGGAGGTCCAGACTGTATTGAATGCACTAAACTTCATTGGAAGTGTTAGGCATATAGATATATATGAAGTCTGCAGGAGGTGCTTTAGTATCTGCGGAGGATATTGTCTGGTACGCGTACGTCTTCTTTCTTTACTATACCGGCGCCAATGAGGTCTCGGAGTATCTCAAGTGATTGGGGGAAGGATACGCCACTGAAATCTAAGGATGCGTTGTTGTTGAGGTCGAGAGTTATGTTATTGCCACGTTTGATGCGTAGTTGGATGGGTACTTTGAGAAGGAGTTCAAGCATTGCTATGTTGCGTTCTGTAACGAGTTCTCGGCGAGTGTAGGTTTTGTTGAGATAAGAGATGATAGCAAGCATCAAAGGTGGCCAGGGAAGTGTTTCGTCTTGGGCACCTTCCAACCTGCCGATTGCATACTTATGAAGACATGTTGTGGTAGCTATGCGCATTGGGGAGAAAACAATATCTGTCTTTACTGGTAGATCATCACTTGGAGGAGAATATTCATCCTCAACATCTGACATCTCAGGAGTTTCAATGTCCATATCATGGCTGGAATCTGATTGGCCGTAATCATTATCTGACATTTTCTCTTATATGTGAAGTATAAGTTATATACTTCCCGGACAGTCAAACTACTATGCTCGGGCGTGTTAGGTCTGAGCATGTTGTTGGTAGGCATTCTGAACATCTGCTGTGAGTAGGTTATGGGGACGTCTGTGGTAATAAAGGTTCTTGATGATGGAACGATTCATCGGTGGCATCTTGTTAGCCTCGATGATATCTGGTGAGCTGAGGTCTTCTAAGGGTCGTGCAAGGAGGGCATCAATCTCAGTCTGTGTGAGAGAGTCTTTGAAGTTAATGATACTGTCGAAGATAGAGCCATCACGAACATACAGGAAGATTTCTGTGTCTAGGATGCTGGGGGAAGAATTGTCGAGCACGATATGGACGTCTTCAGATACTATCAGTGAATGAAGGGTGCCAGATACACGGATGGTACCTTTTCCACGTGCAACGACAAAGCCACAGTTTTGGACAATGCAGTTGTATCCATATGCACCATCTATCAAGACAGAATCTTGGTCCTCAATGAACTGCCAGCCACCTGAAATGGGAGGGAGATCATAGCTTGTGTAGCTGCGGGTTTGTGGGTCATAGCTGCGGGTTTGTAGGTCACTGCCAAGACGGTCTTTAATGGATTTTTGGTACAATTGTTCTTCTTCCATGAGTGGTTCAATAACAGCACGCTCTGATGTGTAGGGTCGGTTGGTAGGGGCAATTTTCGCAAGTTGTTCTGTACGTGCGAGTAGGAAGTCACGTCGCTGGATGTCGAATTTAGAGTCACGTTCGTAATGTTCCCGAATGAAGGTGTGTAGTTTGTCAGTGAAGCGCTTTCCCTGGTAGAACCCTTCGATCTCATCACAAGCTATTTTTGTAACGACCTTGGAATTCATTAGACTGAACTTGCCGTTTGCTTCCTTGAAGACAAGAGTCCTTAGGTAGCTGTCGATTAGAGATCGGGGGAGAATTGAAGAATCAGGTAAGTTGTCGGGGATGGATTTCTTGCCCAGGACTCCAATTACCTGCTCTGCAATAGTTTCTCCATCTACAAAGTACTTGCGTAAATAGTTGCCAACTGCTGTTGCGGAGCCGTACTCGTTTGCTTTCCTGTCATTACCAATGAACATGTCCTTGTTTTTCCAGATGGAGGAGATCTCTGATTCAGACATGTCAGGAAAGAGAACTTTGACATTATGTGAGTACTCAATGTTAAAGGAATTCGGGCGTCCATGCACAACCACATATGTTGGGTTCGCCGCAGAACGGGAGCCCCCAGTTGTCACTGCTGCATTGGAATCTGTGTTCTCCACATTGAATGATACTTCTCCAGACCTCCTAGCACAAACAACAGAAGAGAAACGACTCTGACCCTTTCGAGCATCACCACTACAAACAATATAAAGCTCCTTACCTGTACTGTTGTCAGACATACCCATAAGCGAGATCAGTGCATTTGGATAGTCCTCGGAAGGCTCCGATAAAGGCTTGATCAATGTGCCGTAGTCATCCACTTGCGGTTCCTCAGCGTATTGCATGAACTCCACATCTGCTGGGATATAACCACTGGGAGATGTCTCATCCATTTCAATGAAAGCAACATTCGTAGTCCCAGGGTGGTAGATCAGCAAATCACGTGGTCTTTCAATGTCATCATCGTTGGGAACGACAATCTTGAGAGTGACGTCTTCTTCCTGCTTGAGAACAAAAATTCGAATGTGTTTAGAACATTCACAGATGTTTATGTAATTCTCCTCCATATGTACAATCAACATCTCTGGATATACTCCCATCTCGCCACAGATAGATAGGACGAGATTGATCTGATCAGATGTGCATTCAATGACATCATAACCACCCTCAACGCAGAAATTCTCCATAAAAAAGTTAGAGTAATCCGCCGCAGTCCATCCATCCTGAAATATATCTACAAAGGTAATGAAAGTCTTGGGTACCCATCCACGGGCAGGTTGAGCGGCAGCGGCAGCAGCTTGTTCATCCTGGATGCTAGCGATGCGTCTTACATCAAGCGGCACACGACCTCCAGGACGAAAGATGTCCGTAAGAAAAAGTTTAAGTTCCGGCTTGAGGAATGTCATGGTTGGGTTAATCGTTGCAAAGGTCGTCATTTTGCTTATCTGCCCGCAAAGTGATATGGCGCATAAAATACTTTCGCTCACTGCAAGTACAGCGCCTTCCGTAATCACACCAAACGATACGAGCGATGGTTTCATACTCATCTCCATATCATCTACCGAAACCCGTACGTATCGCATTACACGGCAAGTCACCAGTTCTTCTGGTCTCATCAGCATCACCAAACTTGACCTCTTCCTTGACGGAAGCATATACCCACCAGGTGATCCATTGATGCTCGATATACCCTACATCCCAGGCTTCTTTACAGACATCTCTGAGGAGTCTCCAGCGCTCCCACTCTTATCTCTCGATAGCGAATTAAGAAGCCTGTTCCGAGGTGAGATCTTCAAACTCCTCTGCATTGGCACTGACACACGAGAAACACCAAGTGCAATTGATCTCAGCAAAGACTATATGGTGTCGGATCTGCCAAAAAAAGCGCGCTTTATCTACTATATTCTCGTAGATGGGAAACCTGTCTTTTCAAGCTACTTCGGGAATATACCATTCTTAAGAAATGAAATCGTCTCCATTGACACAAACAGATTAATAAGCATGGTAGAAATGGAAGACGCAATATACTATGTTATCCAGGTGACGACTACTCCTAACCTGATTGTAACTGATGGTTCCCCAATTAGCTCAGGTCCTTTGAAGGATACTTACTCAGAAGATGGCATTGAGTACAATCTTTCTGCATTAGGTGATAGTCTGACAAACAACTCTTTCTATGCCTATCTAACAATCCCGGTGGGTACCGATGTATCTTACGGGTTTAACGTCAGGCCAAAGGACCTCATTGCAGAATATGTTTCAGCAATGATCTCTGAAACAGAGTACAAATTCATCATCACACCAGCTGCTGGCGTCAAAAATTTGGACCTACGCATCACGGTAGCGAGGTCCTAAGTCCTAAGCCCTGAGAGGCCGTCATGTATATTCTAGGGATAGGGAGGTAGAGACTGGGTCTCTCTCAAAGCCTTGGTATCCCGCACCCTGGCGTCGATATCTCCTAACGTCGTCAAACATCACACCACCATAAGCGTTTATGGCATATAAATCTTCGTATCAGACTCAGCTTGTGAGGTCGCATCAGTCAAAATGAATCCTGGATGCCAGTCTCGTGAGTCGAGTGTTGAAATGCTGGGGTTAGGTCCTATACGGATGTTCCAGAAAAATCCCGCGCTCCAAGGGAAAGCCATGTTCATCGGAGGTGCTATGCTACAGAAGGAAACTGATGAGAGCCCTATGTATGCGGGTCCCGAGCAAGCCTCAATTCCTGACCAGAATCCCAAATGGGACGCAAAGTACGCATTATATATGAACCTCGTTCTCATGGCATACGCGGTCCTTGTTCCTCTCACTGCATTCTCCGCCATCTACCCCAGCTGGTGTAGGTTCAGGCATAGGAAACTCCCGTACAACGCAAAGCAGCTTGAGTTGAGGAAAGACGTACTGCTGATACAGTTCGAACCTCCGTACAGACCATACAAACCGAAAATTGGGCTGAGGTTTGCACAAGCCATAGGAATATACTGTGCTTTCAAGCTATACAGAGACAAGGATTTCTGAACACTCCGACACTCTTACACGGCGGATTAGCACAATGAAAGGTAGTTGATAGAAAGATAGAAAGTGGGTTCGTTAGTGATGGGTCCTTGGATGAATTCGCTGGTTAATATAGTTTATATTACGTTGAGTGAAAATGACATCCGTAGAGAAGAAAACTTGTGTTCAGAGGCCAACTCTTGCATGTGGTGTTGATATTGGGACGCAGAATCTCGCAATCTCTTTTGTTGGTGTAGGAGTGTCAGAAGGCTGTGTAATTTCATACAAGGGGACGTTGAATGAGGTTAGACGTTTCGAGGAGGATCAAGAGACAGCGGTGTTGAAGTTTGGGACTAAGTCAAAGCGTCCTTCGACAAATGATATATGCGAGGTGTATGTATCTATTCTTGAGTCGATTCCAGAGCTTGACTACACAGTTTCGACTGTCATTGAGATGCAGCTTGCATTCAATCGTAGTGAGATGTCTCGGCTTGATGGTATTGCGTATGGCTTTCTAAAGGGACGTTTTCCAGGGATGAAAATTTCTATCAACGCTGCAACAATCAGGAGGAAATTTATCTCGGATCGAGTATCAGAAGATGAAGAAAGTGTGGTTGTGGTTCCACGTGGGTATCCAGCCACCAAGCATCAGTCAATGGTCTTTGTATGCACCAAGATGTCCTCATTCTACAGGTACATCACGCAGAACGAGGATATCGACAAAATTGATGACATCTGTGATTCATTGGTATATGCAAGTATTGCGGCAGACCATCACTTGAAAGCACAGAGTTCCGCAAGAAGCATGCGCAAGTAGGGTTTATGTGGAAAATAAGCTCTCTGCAAGTTGTTGTTATCTTGAACCCTGTCTCATATGATAGTGCGACGTCGGTTCGTGTCTCTGATTACATTGTCGTCAAGTCTTTCACGTGGGGAGAACGTACAGAATGTGTCTTGAATGGTGGAAAGGTTTCTCCACAGGAGGCTTTGGAAGGTGCGAGGTATGGTTGGTACGAGTGTCGGGTGCCTGTTGTGTCTGGTGGTGTTGGAAAGAGTAGTGTTTATAAGGAGGATACGTCAGCTCTTGGGGTGGCTATTGGTGCTGCTGGTTTATTTGCTCTTTTTGCTCTGGCATTTGGTGAATAGGCTATGGTGAAAATAATGCAGAGAAATACGTATCAGTGCAATGCCCTCAACCTTGATGGCCTGCATTCTTATATGGAGATGGCGCTTGCTTCGCTCTTTGATCGTTCCTTTAGTACGTCTGAGAGGGTGCTCATCGCGTCGAATGAAGCGCTTAGGTATCGGTTTTCGAAGAATGTTTCGGGATCGACTTTTACGGTGACTGTCCTCTCGCCAAGCAAGATGGATGAGATTTTCACGGTAGAGTATGGGAGTGGGACTTTTCCTATCACAATATCTACGAATAAGGATAGTGGTTTCTACGACTTACTAGATGTGTCGAGGCTTCAGTACTAGGATATATCAATATATCTGTTGAACATGTAGATATGGCTGAAAATGATCTTCGTCACAAATGGACACGAACCACTGACACCGCCTTTCACTAATACAATGCAATTCACAGCAAGGTGGAGGGATACAACTCCCATCAAGATTCATACCAGTGATAACATCCTCGAGAACGATGGAAATATTCACGTATATTACACACAGCCGTCAAGTGTGCAAGGAGACATCTATGTGTTCGAATACGAAGGGACATACTCTCATCCAAAGTTCCTCTATGTTCGAGAAGGATTAGGCAGGCTCGACCAGCTTAAGGATTTAACCATCTTCCTGAAAAAACGCCTCTACAGGTTGAACAATGCTGAAGAGGAAGAACTCCACTTGAGCTCAGGAAACAGCGCATTCAAGAATTTTGCAAGCGAAATTATAGAGAAAACATCAGACTCGCTTGAGAAATACATCCGTGAAATCCTTATTTCCATCCGAAAAGGTGAAGCCACGACCAAACACAACACCTTCCCAGAACTCACTGATGGAATTATCGAGAAAGTAGCCGGATACTCAAATATCTTTCACGCAGCCCTGACAGACCAAGACATTGACTCCAACCCTCGCTCAAACTATGAACTACTCGAATTCATGGGAGATCTTGTATCTTGGAAACCTCTGACCAACATCTTTCTCGAATATGCGAAAGCAAAAGATATTGAGATGACAGAACAAGTGATAACAGCGATGCACCGCTCATTCGCATCCAAAGAAAAGCAGTCAGAGATCTCAAAGCAGCTTGGCCTCCATATCTACTTACGGAAGAAGGGTGAAGTAACCATCGACACATACGAAGATATCTTTGAGTCAATGGTCGGAGCATTCTACTTCGTCAGCTTCTTGATCCGCAGCCTCCTGTCTATCGATCTCCAGTTACATGAACGTTTCTTACGCTGGATTTATCAAGGCTGGGATCTAAGTTCATACGAGATCAAGCCAGAGATCACAAAGTTCTATGAATACATGCGCGTTCTCTGTGGCCGTTCAGCATTCCGCGAAAAAGAGAACGTGAATAAATGGTTCATGCGATACGACCCAGGCACCGAAGATGAAATCCTCGAACGCCTCTTGGAATACACTGACAATCACGAAAAGACAAAGCAGGATGTGGAAGCTCTATTCAGGCTCATCAAAGTGCCATATGATACTGTAGCTCAGTATAGTGCCCGCACAAGGAAGTACGCAGAGATCAACAAATTCATTGAGACTCGCTTCACTGCTCGAGTCATCAACCATATGTCCAATATGCGAAATACAGCTGATTGGGACGAAGATGTGAAGGGAGAGATCAAGCGACATGTAGATTTCTTCAAGCAAAGCATTATCCAGCGTTTCACCGACAAGTCTCGCACATACTACCACTGGATTGTTGAGGATGAGAACAAGAATACCCTCTACTCTACTATGGACCACAATGATCCAGAAGATCCTGCGACTCTTCTTATGGTCATCAACACAACATTAGAAGGAAACGCGACAACAACTGCCAGCGCTGTTTATGTTCCATATGAGTTGGGTCATGGTTCATATCTATTAACAGGTACAGGCGAGAAATTCTTTCTAAGGGGTCCTCCGTCGATAGTTGAAGACGAAGTGATGAAGCATTACAAGGAAGGTACTGGACAGTTCTACATCGTTGTTAGAAACGAATCTGATGGAAGTAGCGTCGCTGAAATTGAGTATAATTTGAGCAGTAGTTCTTTCATCAGTAATCCATCTAAGCTGGAGAATATTCGTAGGTTCATTATTGAGGAACAAGAAGAGAGGTTGCTCAGCGTGTTGGAGGAGAAGAAAAACTCCTTCTCAGAGGGTAAAATCTCAGAGGAAGAAGTAGATTTGGCGCAGGTTGCTGTGGAGAATATGGAGGAAGGTATCTTCGATGAAACTGAGCAGGAGTACTCAATGCCTGTTATTCGATACATTGGTGATCGTGCAGCATATAGTACTATGACAGACATTGCCATCTTCTCCCATTCTATTGAGAACGTGCATCATCTTACTGAAGTACGCAATTTCTATCGTTCAAAGCTTCTGAAGAGATACATCTCAGAAATTCTTGACTTCCGAAGCAAGGATGGCAAATTACTTGAGCTTGATCATATCATTGGATTGAACTTGGATATCGCCGAGCGAGTGATCCTGTTCATCTACAGGCATGTAATAATCAAGCCAAAGATTATCTATCGATCAGAATCACGCATCAAATCTCTCAGGTTATCCCTTTTTGCTCGTGCAGATGCCAGGATTGCAGGAAGTGCGAAAACTCGCCTCCAACGTGGAGGTGCCAGTACAGAGACATACAATTTAACTGAACGAGAGCGTGTCTTGAAACGTGAGCATATGCAGAAATCATCTATTCGTTCTGTAGGTGGCAGATATGTTTATGAAATGAGCAACGGCGCAGAAATTTCTGTACCTATTATAGGCCTAAACAATGAACGCATCCGCACCGTTTTTGCTGACTACATTCTCGAACAAGAGAAGAAACTCAATCCCAACCATAACACGATCAGGAACTACCGCTTTTCTTCAATGCAAGGTTTTGATACACTTTGCCATGCAATGGAGTTCCGCAATGTAAGTGAATGGCAACTGTTCAGGAACAAGCGAGGGGCACTTGAATTACGTTATTTCACGGAGAATGATGAAGAAGTCATCTACATATCAGGCGGAGACATTGATGGCATCAACAAACACCTGTAGGCTTATATGATATAAGTATTTAGAAATCATCGTCCTCAACAACAAGTGCTTTCTTGCTTTCTACGGAAGTAAAGTATCTGTCCCTGATAAGTACTCCCTTCAAAGGTTGAGCACCACTCATAGGCAGACGAACACACTCTTCATTAATCAGGATAAAAGGTCCCTTCTCATCATAGTCAATGAAAACGACCTTGATAGTCGAGATATACTTGCGTGCGATGTGATAGAGATGGATCAAATCCAAGAAAACCCTGACAAGAAAGAGGGTAACACACTTCTTGAGTTCCAACATGATGTCCCAGATAGTTGTCTTCCTGACCATTTTTCTTCTACACCAACATACCCGTGCAACGAACACAGAACCACATACGCTGGTCTATGTATGGGTCTATACTAGTTTGCACACAGACTGCATACAGAATATCCGTCAGATCTATGCTGATCTGTATATGACCTGCACACTCAGGATATGTCTTGGGTTTATGCTGGTCTGTGTATGAACTGCCCGCTCAGGTATGTCTTGGTTTATGCTGATCTGTGTATGAACTGCTCACCCAGGGTATGTATTGGGTCTATGCTGGTCTGTGTATGGGTTGCGTGCTTGGGGTTGTTTGGGCTTACACGGGTCTGTGTTTGGGTTTAGAACCACGTGAGGATTTTTTCTTTGCTCAGTGGGCCAGGTAGGCTGCTGGGGTATTTGATGGTGCTGCCAGTGTTTTCGGAGCTGTCGGTGGCACTGGCGATTGGGGTTTTGATGCCAAAGCGTAAGCTTAGAAGGCAGCAGAATGGTAGGGCATCTTTTATGTTGTCAAGTGTGGTGAAGGGGACCCTTGTGTGTTCGAGGCCATATTCTCTGGCGAAGCTGTTGAAACGTTCTGCATTCGTTATGTAGTAGTAGAGACTTGAGAGTTCTTTACCACATGTACAGACAGAACGGGTGTATTCAAGTGTAGGTACCGACATTTCTTCTAAAAGCTCGTTGCGGGTGATTTCCATTTTATTAGTATATATGGTTATACTGATTAGTCTGTCCGGGATGTCCATGCAGAACGGGGGCGTCGCGCTTCTTCTAATGTCTCAGCTAGGAGGGCTTCCCTTTGGTTGGAGAAGAGTTTAGCAAGCTCATGGATTTTTGCGGTTGCGTTCTCAATGTCCCTATCCCTTTTTTCTTTCTTTCGTATGTCTTCATCCTTCTTGGTTCTTACAGACAGGAGTTCAGTTAGCAGACTGCGGTTCTCTTCATTCTCGGCTCGGAGTACATCGAAACGGCGGAATTGTGTAACCTTCCTCCCTGGAACTGCACGGTGGTCTCGGACCCTGGTAAAAGTCTGAGAAATTGACATGTAGTAGTTGAAGAATGGGTTGAGAGTTGGAGCGAAGACACTGTCTTCAATGGTTTGAAGTTCTTTGGGATCAATAGGTCTAGCGACTATTGCGTTATACCTCATGCAGCATTCTTCGATAGAGGATTTCGCGAGACTCCCGAATAGTTTGGCGCGTTGTGGTAAATCCAGAGTTGGCAGGCTCCTGTGTGTGATCTCATTTAAAGTTCCCCTGGTATATACATAGGAGTTTAACTGTTCCTGTAGGATGCGAATCTGATTCTTGAGAATGGCGTTTGACCTACCATTCCGAAGCTCGTCTTCAAGGTATTCGAGTTTCTCCTCAATGTTGTATCGAGTTTCTTCGTCAAGTGTGATACTCTTTGTGTCTATGAGGGTGTCGTTGATTGTGTAATACAATGACTCATTTCCTGAGAGGTAATAGAAGAGTGGAGGGAGACGTTCGTAAGATGTAGTGACTGGCGTAACACCAATCAAGCGTTGGCTCTTCATAGATATGTAAATACCTAACATTTCCCGCAAGGTAACTAACATTTCATCAGGCAGATATTCTGTCATCCCTTTGAGAGCTTCAAGAGATTCTATTATTGTCAGTTCCCTCACAGTTCCTCCCACGGAACGACCTCGTGTGATATATTGCATCACGCCAGCATAGAAAATTGTGGTGATAGTTGCCATTTTACATCCTGCTCGCACTACCGCCATATATGCATAACATAAAACCCAAGCCCTCCAACTGGCCTCAAGAAGCTCCCAAAACCCAGCGCAACGTCTAGGAGTGCATCTCCGCCATAGCGCCGACACCACTTAAGCAGAAACTCAACTCAACTCAACTCAACTCAACTCAACTCAACTCAACTCAACTCTAATTGCTTGGACCTGGGCAGATATGGGGCTGAAAAGATAGGAAAGGTTAGGAGGGAAGTTGGTGTGTAATTAGCATCTGGGAAAAACAGACGGGGGATTTCGTAATCTGCAAAATGACTACATTAGAAAGTATTATGAAGAAACGTGATGAGCTTATTGAGGGGGCGGGGGCTGTGTCGGTGCCTGAGCTGCTTAATCATATGCCAATCTTTATCCCACTGAACCTGATGGCGAATGCTGAGTTTGATACCAAGAGGAAGAAGACGTTGTATAGGTATAACACCTACATTCTTCCTCATGCGGAGAAGGTGGAAGAGCCTGGAGCTGGAGGGAGGAATTTCGTTCTTGTTTATCGTTTGAGCCTTGGTATTATTAACATCATCAAGTTCAATAATGGCGTGTTGAGTTATAAGGTGTTGAATGCTTACGCTCTTACTCCTGAGGAAAATAGGTACCTGTCAAAACATCTTCAGATGGGTCTTTTTGCGTCTGATTTGACTCTCATCCTATACTACCTCTGCGGTCTCAAGAGTGAAGAAGCAGCAGCGGCGAAGAGATCGATTGAGGGAGATATTGGGCGTACTCTTGAAACTCTGGTTGAAACCCTGCAATATGGACCTGGAGAACGTGGTTTGCAGTTCTTGAGAAATGCGTCAAATCTTGGGTGGAATGGAGGACATTCGACTACGATGGTCGCTCAACTCTCGTCTGTCAGGTTCTTCGGGTGCCAGGACTCTCTGTATATTCTCACTCCAGTGGATTACACGGCTCTTGATCCAGAGTGCAGTTCATTTCACCTTCTTAATTCGGGCGCAAAGAAATACTCCAACCCCACAGGACTCCTCGAAAGGATAGCAGAACAGTCTCCTGCAGCTCTTATTCAGTGCTATCGCCTAGGGAGCCTTGTTATGAACCATAAATACACAGAATGTGTGATTAAGTTCATCAAGACCTGTGACATTGAGGTTCTCAAAAACTATCCTCTCAATGAACTCTTCCTTGTTGGTGGTGTTATTCCTACAAATAAGGTTGTGTCTTCGTTGGATGACTGTTTCAAAGAGCTCCGGAAATCCGATCCTACAGATGAGTTGTACCGGGACACATCATACCGTATGTCAGTTCTCTTCGCGTTTATCACAGCTTCCAGTAGTGTTGATCACTGTATGATTAATATCGATAAGCGCAAAGCAGATAGCAACACATTTGAATACTTGCTCGCAGTTCTCAGGAGGAAGAAGAATGAGCTTTCAATGGATAGGATTTCAGTGGAGGAATACGACAGGACAGTAGATTTTGCATTCGCTTGTGCGGAGATGGTGATGGTCCATCCTTTCACTCGTATCCATTACAATTCGATTGAGACCTTTGATGACTTCAAATACTTCATCAAGATCAACACGATGGATCCTCTCTCAAGCAAAAATCTCCGTATATATTCTGGGCGTAACAATCTTGCGTGTCGGGAGTTTGTGCCATCTACCTTTAGCAAGGAGATTAGTAAAGACAGGCTTGAGTTGTCTGCAGTGAATCAGCCCAACAGCATCGTTGTGACGAAGGCCATTCGTGATCGTACCTCGGGCATGTATGTACCAGGTAATGAAGTGAGTCTTTCAGTTTATATTTACTACGACGACGAAGGTGTTGTACAACGCATCTCCCAGAATTTCTCAGTGAGCACAACATCAGACATCTTTGATATTCTGGATACGGAGCCTCTAGACGCCGTCTTGAAGTCGAAACTCTCGACAGATGGAATCACAGAAATCAAACGTATCGTTACAAATGGAGCTGAAAACGATCTTATCATTGAACATGTTCCTGCAAGGAATTCTGAGATGTACATCAGTAACATCAACGATCGTGCTCTCCTAATCATGTGTAAGGAACGCAGGAAACCAGATACATCCGCTGTGTTAAGGGCATCCGAGATCGGTGGTGTCTCAACAGTGAAGGATCTCAATGTAGCACAGAAGATTCCACTGATTAAGCATTCCAGCCCCGAGACCTTCGACCCAATCACTGATACTGAACAGTTTAAGCAACTTAACGAGAGGTTGAAAGAGTACAAACGGCATCTCATATCCGCACGTAGTCCTTCCGCTGTGTCTGACATGAGCAGGATCTTCAATGCGATCAAGGGAGAATATGGTGTGCCAAGGCAGGAGCTTGCAGAAATCTTGCATAAATCCGGTTCGCTGAGCGCAAACAATATAAAGACAACGAAGGATCTCCTGGGTACTCTAGATTTCCGCAGGCTATTTGCAAAACCGGACTACGACAAGTTTGCTGCAGATTTCAAGAGGGGAATTATCGATCCCAAAAACCGTGATACCGAGGAACTCACCACAATCGTGGGCATCAAGAAACTCTTTGGTTACGATTTTGATCGAGCACTTATCTTGCTTAAGACTAGGGGTGTTCCAAAGCAATCAAAGAAGGGTGCTCTCAGTACCGGCCCCTACAGCGTTGGAGCCATTCTCGATGTTGTCAGGTCCTTTGAGAAGAGTACTGAAGCTCAAGAACAACATCCCATAGCACCTCGTGGGAGGCATAAGCTCATCATGGAAGAAATCTACCCTGATCACTTGTCTAGGGAAGTCATGGATCGGTTATTCAATGAAGGCTATCTCAGTGAGACTAGGATTGACTCCACCATTGATATGTGCCAGCGATGTGCTTCTGGAAAAACCTTCGCTGAGTTCTTAACAACTACTGATCTGAAGCAGCTTTTGATCGTCCGCAGTATGAACATGCGCTACCTTGAGACACGAGATCAGAGTACAGAACTATATGCCGAGATGATGTCAAGGTTCCACCATGCCTTGAGAATCCCTTCCATGAACAAGAAATTCGGTGAGAGTGCAATCATCAACGCCCTCAATGCTTCAAAAACCACTGAAGCATCGGTCAATACTTCTTGGGCCAAGTTTGAGGCTAAGTGCATTGAAGACAGAAAGCAGAAAGACAAGAGGAAGAAATCAAGACGCATCAAGGCTTCCTCCCCACCAGAAGACGAACCCGAAGCACCAACCTCTGATTTGGACGAAACCATCGTACAGAACCCCAAACTGGCCAAAACTGTTGTACCAAGCCCCGAGCCGGCTGAATCTGTTGTACCGAACCCTGAACTGGCCAAATCTGTTGCATCGAGCCCTGACGCGTCAGACTCAGATGAAACTGTGAGTTCTAGTACAGATATGTCTGAGACGTCGGATGAGATGTCAGATGAGGGTTTTGACGCGAGTCTTGGGATGGATTCGCTGGATCTGTATTTGAGGGAGGATATGGATCCAGCAGGTCCGGAGCTAAGGTATGATGATGGTCATCTGCTTGATTCAGTAGAGAAGAAAATCGAAGAGCTGACCAGTATTCAGAAAGTTGTTCAGATGGAGCTTACAAATATCATCAAGTTTGGTATCGAGTTTGAGAAAGCGATTGCGAAATTTGTTGGTATCAGTACTGAGGTGGGGCCTATTCAGAAGATGTATGGAGATAGCGCGCAGAAGCGAGCCATCATCAAGGAGAAGATTACGCTCATCTATGACAAGGAAATTCTCACAGTCGAGGATATCTTGAGGGCGTATAAGATTCAGATTGCTCCTCCTGGTATTATGAAGTATGCGGGAGATTTCTCGACAAGTACTACAGTTGTCCCTTCAGTGGCGACAATTGAGAAATACAACCCCAACTTCTTCATGTCAGAGGGTGTTCCCACGTTGATTGGTCCTGGATACACTCCGCGTTTCGCCATGCTGAAGTTGAGGAACCAGGAGTACATTGTGCTGGCTTACGCTGAGTATGCGATGAAAACTCATATCAGGGCGTATAGGCTAGCTACTAAATATAAGGATGTTATTGATCAGACTACCCGAGGTGTATCTGCACTTATGGAGGGACAACGCAAGGAAGCAACCTCTGTGATTGAATACGGAGAGCCATATGAATCCAGGTTCAAGAAGATTATGGCTGTCATGTATCTCCTCGAGAAAGAGGTCCTTGAGAAAGCAACGTACAGCCAGACCTACAGCCATGGCAAGATGAGTTCTGAAGACCGAGCAACTGCTCTCCGAACGCTTCTATCAAGTATGATTGCTGACATCAGTACTGACATCGCAGAGTCTTATGGACGTGGCGATTTCTCTCGGTTGGAGGACTAGTAACCTTTCTTATAACATATAAGATCGTGTAAGAAAGTAGCAAAAATGTCATTGCAAACCACTGAAAAAAATTCACCACTTCCGACTCCGTCTATCGTTTATCTGATCAATCCAAATGGGACATCCATGCGTAATGCTCTTCACGATCTTGAAAGAAAGCTTGCCAATGGAGCCCCTGCTAATGAGGAAGTTGTCCTTCGCATTTCAGACAACATTTCTTATCCATTGATGAAAGACCAGATCAAGATCAAGCGTTTATCGACTCGTCGAGACTATGATGACAGCAAGGACGTCGAAGATTTCCCATCTCTACAAGAAGCATGCGCAGAGCTACTCCGCACCACATCTGACGTAGATATCACGCTCGCAACTGGATACATCATCTTCGAAGTTCCAATCGGTTCAACAAGCACCAGTGACATCGAACCCATCTGTTTCCTCACTATCGAAGAGCTACACGATTACATCGTTGCATCAAATGCAAGCCTCGTACAACAGCACGAACGTCAAGACACCTATTGGGACGGATTTGAAACTATATCAAGCGACAACTACCTCGAAAGCACTATGCGCTTCAGGACTAAATACCACTTCGTCAAAGCAGAACTGGAAGAAACAATCAACTATCTGCGAGCCAATATCTCCAGTGGAAACCATCCACTCAAGACTCTCGCTTCCAGCGATCCTGTCGAAATCGACATCTACGTCATGAGCAACATTCCCTGCGTTGTGCCAATCATACCCGAACACCCACTATATACTGCCCCAGTAAGTAAGCAACGCCTACTTTACATCCATGACGTAATCCGCGCATGGATCATTAGTTCCCAAAGCATGTGGCTAGAGATTGACACTGTCGGAACAAAGACCAAAACCTTCGCAACCTTCAGGTACAAATTCTGCCAAGACGATAAAGCATGGGAAGCCCTACCCAGCCCAGAAGTCTCCGCCACCAAGATCCTACGCGGCCTTTACCTCCCAGGCACAGTATGCTGGAAAAGATTCACAGAAATCGAATTCACCTCCATCACCGAAATCATGAACTCCGCACTCTCCTTCCTCCAAGACGCCGGCATCGACATGGAACTCGACAACTTCCCCGGCAGCTCAGACGACTATCTAACTGTACGTGGCTTTGAAATCACTGTCCCCACCCGCACACCTCCCCCAACTGTCATCATCGCAAAACAGAGCAAAGGAAGCGCACACCCACGACACCTCAACATGCTTCTCAACCTACAAGACAAACCACACAGAAGCCAAAGCTCCCACCACACCTCCACCCGCGGAGGACACAAGACCCAAGAACACATCTACGAAGGCCGAGGACGAGGTTCTCAACAATATGAAGGTCGAGGACGAGGTTTCCAACATCATGAAGGTCGAGGACGAGGTTCTCAACATCATGAAGGTCGAGGACGAGGTTTCCAACATCATGAAGGTCGAGGACGAGGTTCTCAACATCATGAAGGTCGAGGACGAGGTTCTCAACAATATGAGAGTCGAGGACGAGGTTTCCAACATCATGAAGGTCGAGGACGAGGTTCTCAACATCATGAAGGTCGAGGACGAGGTTCTCAACAATATGAGAGTCGAGTGCAAAGTTCTCAGGAGCATGAGAGTTGGGATTCTCAACAATATGAAGGTCGGGGACGGGGTTCTCAGAGAGGCCGTGTTAGGGCTGGGCGTGTGTAAGTTACTAATGGCTATATATTTATAGGAAAATGAGCCTCGAGACGATTATCAAGGAAGCTTTAGCTGCTGTGATTACGCGGGAGTATATCAAGGAAGAACATCCACATGCACTTTGTTTATACCATCATGACACGGAAGTTCGTTCGGTTATTCATGGTATTATGCGTGCTGTGATATGTTCTCCACAACCTCATTATCCTACTGCACATCGCTTTATCCAGAAGAGTGCTGGTTCCACTGAGGAGGATGAGGTGATTCGGGACTCACATATTATTTCTCCGTGTTATCGACCCGGCAACCCTAGAGAGTGCAGGCATGCTATGTGTCCTTACGTAATTGCACATAGCATTTACTTGTGGGTAGGTGCAAAGCGTGGAACCATCAGCAAACAAGAGTTCAACGGTGTGGGTTGTGTTTATATTCATACTCTTGACCGTGGGGGGATGCCTAAAGCTATGTCTGATGCAGCATCACCAGAGTATATGAATGCGCGTGCGTTCGTACTACGCTCAGAGGTGTTTGAAATTCTCAAGAAGAACTATGGGCATGAAGACTTTATCGAAAGTGCTCCAATATCAGTCATCAGCATCATCCGGAGGTTCTATGATGAGGTCATCCGTAAGCATATTGCAAACAATCCTAAGATGACAGACTCATTTACCGCACGTGACATTACTGCCAAAAAGATTTTCTATGCGAGGATTTACAAAAGCAGCGATGAGGACCTCTTCATCAAGCCTAAAGAAAGGAGTGATGACACAGAAGAGGAACCAACAACAGTCGAGAAGGTCGTTGTGAAGGAGCCTAAGATCGATGACTTAAAGATTTTCCCACCTGTTGAGACTGCTGGTGACAAAAAACCGAGCAAGGCTGGTGGCTCCAGAAAGACCCGAGTGTCCCTATACCCAAGTGGAGACAACATGTAAGCATATACCATTATATGCACAATGATGTCCTATCAGTCTGGGGTACCAAAATGTCAGCACAGAGAACAAATCAAGTCTCCTTTATGGGACGGGTCGGATACGTATCCGGTCTTGATGCAAAGCATGATGCTGCTGTAATGCTCGTGCAAGAAACTTTGCTTGCATGCTATGCTCGCGTGGCTATTCAGGAAGAGAAGAATGGTAAGCTCATTGTCCTCCGTGGAGTGGAGATAGAGGAGGGTGGGACCACGTTCGGTCGTCATTTCATCCTGCTGCCAAAGGAAGGCAAACATGATCTTTTCAAGGTGGAATTTGTGGGTCACACTGTAGAAGAGCCGGTAAGGCAAACTTTTGTGAAAACCAATACTGCAAGCTACAAGATGCGTCAGGCTGATCAGGACACGATCGTAGATACCATTGGTACGCGTGGCATCAAGCTCAGTGAAATCAAGGATGGATACGATGCTCCTGGACATGACCTATACTACATTGATGTTCGTAACCAACCCAACAGTAACCCTGTGTGGAAGGACGACAGCTTCCATATGTTCATCGTTCGCTCAACTGAAGAAGCCAGCATTGGTGCTGCAGCTGGTTCAAGTGAGTCCAAAGCGACCTGGCGATACGTTGCTTTCTTCAATCGCCAGTCAAAACTGGACGCGCGTATGAATGCCATCAACTTGTACATGCGACATCTCATCGCGGGGAATATTTCTGTTTCCAAGTCGAAACCTATCCACAGGCATAGCCTTGACAAGAAGACAGGAGAGATGAAAAAGCTTGAGGGTGAGGAGAACATTATCAGGACCAAGGATACTTCCTCAGACAAGACATCCAACAAACTCATGGAATCATCAAACGACCATCCTATCATCCCATCAGTGATCTTTGACGACAACAATGCATACGTCCTATCACCGCAGGCACATCCGTATGCTGGCTTGCTTATCAAGTATATAGAAGCTATCCGCAGCTCTATTGTATATGGACCGGGAGCACAGGTCATCGACATCACTTCAACACGTAAGGCTCCAGATTACACGCTTGCCATCGGTATGCGGAATGAAGACCTGTTGATTTTCACAACAGCATCACTGCGCAAGAATCAGCAACGCACTTCTATTGCTGTTCGGGACTCAAACATTGCACGTATTCTTTTTGGTAGTAATCCTGAGTGGGCGAAACTTCGGACTGAAGCTAAAACTGGTATCTCGGCTCCTGGGTTCGGAAGCCTTGATTATCATGCTTGTAAGACTATCTGTGCGGGGTCAAAAGAAGCGGTTTCTGCTTCTCGTTTCTGGCGTGATGTGATGTATTCCAAGAATAAAGAACTGAACGAGATGCTTGGTCTGACTTCTGAAGAGATTGATCAACTTCTGTTCCCAGATTCATCGTTCTTCCGTTCCTTTGTTGGTCAAAGCCGTCCGTATGTTGAAGCTGTGGCACATTGGATGAGGGAGGCGGGTATGGCTGATCAGATTACTGAAATGCAAGTTAAGGTTCAGCGGGCCTATATGGAAGCTCTCGATCCATACATCCGCAACGTGATTGCTAACGTCAAGGAATCTCTGCCCCGAGAGAGTGACTTGTCGAAGGGCGATCAAGGTTACCTCGTTGTCCTTCAGGAGGGTCATAAGATTGAAGGCTTCAAGGGCAATGCTGTCTTGATGAAGGGGGATACAACGAAGCTTCTCTACGAAGTCGATAAGTCAGATAACCTTTCTATAAGGGACCAAGGCGATGATACCTTCAAGCGTGCCGATGGTGGTGTCTTCTTGTACATGAAGAAGCTACCATATTTGCTTGCAGCGGAAGGAACTCTAACCAGTTTCTCAATGAATAGTGGTGTGTCTCCTGTCGAAATAGATGCCGCAGTGAAAGTCATTGATTATTCCTTACGTTGTCCTTATGGATACGTCGCACACATCTACCACAAGATTCTTCGTTTCTCAGGAAATCATGCAGAATTTTTCAGTCTGTGTAAGGTCAGTGGAAACCCTCGCTATTCAGTATCTTTTGAGTACAACAAGTCTTTCAGGCCTTGCATCGTCACAAACAACAATGGTGTTCTTTCTGGCACAAACGTTCAATACTTTACAGAAGAACGTGAGGACCCGCTGAAGTCAGGTTTCTATCAGAAGAAGATCAGGGATCTCTCTATGTTGAAGGAAGCCTGGATGAAATACATCTACACATATCCTTTCGTGAATTCCATCACTCACCTGAGGGACGAGTCCAAGGACGCAAGGAACGCCGATGGCAACAATGAGTCTCTTCTTGGAATTTGCCTTGCCAGGCTTTTACGAGAGAAGCATGGAGCCCCAAAGAACATCTATGAACTCCTTCCATACAACAGCTTCAACTTTTCTCGAATTGAAACGAAGGGGCGCGAGCGTGGTGGTCAGATCTCAGTTTCTCTGCAGAAAAGCTACCCGAACCTGTATATGAACTTTGTCGAGAATTGCGACGACGGCTATCGCGCAGAACGCATCCTTCTGTTGGAGCAAGCTCAAAAGGTCTTCGTAGATAGTGAGCACAGCATTCGCGAGAGCGAGATTACCAACCTTGACCTTGTGAATGGATTTTTGCTCAGCGGCAATTTCTCCACTCGGATCAACATGCTGTCAGGTTTCTTCGACTGGAAGCAATATCTTGCCCTAAGCGCATCTGTCATCTATGCTCAAGATGGTGTGAATGAGTATATGACTTTCTTGACCGGGTCTTTTGAACTCAAACGCACGCGTGGAATATCACTCCCCTTGAATGATGAGATAGGACCCGATTCAAGATTCATTCGTGCAGCAACAGTTAAAGATTCTGAAGGCACCGAGTTCAACGTGACAGAGTATATCAACAAAAGTAGTAAGGACATTGTACCCAACATTGCAGACGTACCTGTCTTTAGTGATGGAGGACCAGCAAACGCCAAAATTGTCTCAAATGCTATTGTTGCTTCCACCTTGAACGAAGCTTTGTCCGCTAGCAGCAATTATATCTACTTCCTTGCGCGAGCTATTTATGCGCGTAGTCCGGAAAACATCTACTCGTTTGATTTCGGCAGGGGTAGGGGTCCATCTAAACAACGTGCTATTGAGAACACAGAGAGTCGAATGGAAGTTACAGCAGTTACCTGGTCTGTGAAGATGAATCCTCTATATGATACTGGCAAGAATGTTGAGGAAAGGAGTGTTGATACGAGGGATCGAGGTACTATTGTAACATATACCAGGAGGCCCCGAAATACAGTCGAACGGATCCGTGAAATTGTGACGTCTCCCGGCTCGTATCTTTCACGCGCTGATCGCATGTCCATTCTAATCTCAAACACAGCTCACGATCGGTTAAACCTCTCCAAACTAAAGCCAGAGGCAGCTTTACCCACAGGAAGACAAACAATCCCCTCAATCATTATTCAACAACGCAAAGGTGTTATTCCTGTACTACGTCGCTCAGACAACCCAGCAGGCAACATTTACACAGACAAACATGCTCAAGATGAGGTCAATAAATTCTTGGCTGAAGTCGGGCTTGGCGTAACACACTAAGGAGCCATACCGTCGTATATCTATATACACAATTCCCTTGAATGGTAGGTCCAAGAAAATGAAGACAAGAGCTCAACATACGACTTTAAAAACCAAGCTAACACGAATTAATGTAGGTTATCTCACTGGATCGTTCTTTGCTAACCAATATCCTGTGGTTCTGCATGAGACAACTTATGAGATCATCCGACACATTCTTAAGAAAGATGACGATACGACGAATCGAGGCAACGGTTGTGTTGAAATCCCTCTAAGTAGTTCGCGTCTCCCTATCTTTAAGCACCTTCTTGGTAAGTTTGGGAGGTCTGATGATATCTCTATTGAACGCATCTTTGTTCAAGAAACAGGTGAGTACAAGAAAGGTTACAAACCATATGACTATGGTCCTATCAATGAGGAGAGGATGCGAATCTTAGTCAATCTTCGCCCACCTGAACAAGCAGATGCTCCACGTGGGGTATCAAAAACAGTTGGAATCGGTGTGTGCATCGAACATACACGCGCTAACATCATTGCGAGGAACACTTTCGCCGTCGCTCTTGTGTCAGAACTCGCGAACATCAGCATCCTATCAAGCAACACTATTCCTGACTCACGTTTCGACTGTGCCCGTTCTGTCTTTGTCGTTATTGACCTCCTGTGTGGAAATACCACAAGGGGCCAAATTGCAGATGAACTCCTCAGGCAACGCCCAGTCAAACCAGAAGCCATTGCTGAAGGCATTGAAAAAGCACGCCCATCCTTTGAGAAAATCCTCAGCACTCTCAAAGAATGCGACACAAGCGCTGCCGACCCTGGCCATAGCCAAGAAACTAACGTTGAGGCCGGCCTCGACCAAGAAGACAGTCCTAGTCAAGAAGTTGGTCCTGTTCCTGAGGTTGAATAGGGCTATGTAAAGACATGCGTATATGGATATACGGTTGTTTTTATTCTTGGTCGTATGCTTTGACGCCATCGTTGGTGGGGATGCCGGATCCGGCGTCTGTGGCAAATGCTGCAGCTGCTGCAATAAGGGGGTCAATTTTTTTGGTGGCAAGAGCTTTCTTGAGTCCGGTTTGGATTTCGCTTAGCGAGGAGAAGTTGAAGCGTTCAACTGCGCTGGAAATAGTGCTGCTAGCTCCTTCGCCAAATTGTCCGTCGAAGAGACCAGTGATGGTTTCTTTTGACATGACATTTACCACGAGTGCTTTGATAGCAGAGGCATGTTGGCCTTGGTGGTATGGTGGTGTGAGTGGTTCAACAATTGTTGAGGAAACGATGCTGTCGCGATGACGTTTTTCCATACCAATGCTTGGGCCTTTCTGTGTGATGAAAACAGTAATCATCATTGAGAGGCATCCAACAACATAAGTATTGACAGCAATGGCCTTCTGAATATCCTGGATTGACCTTCCATGGTCTCCAACAATCTTTAGGGTTTCACTGATACCCATTGAGATGGTGACACCTTCGAGAACGAGTGAGATGATCACATTAGGAACACGGAAGAAGACACCTGCATGGACCTGATTTTCTTTCTTGGTCATGAGACCTTTGGTCATTTCATCACGGATGTGGGGTGTCATAACAATCTTTGCGAGCTGCTCTTCAATCTGGAAGTCTAGTACATTATTGAGTACAACATCAATGAACGTCTGTAGGGAGAGGACATTGGGTGGGTACTGTCCTGGCTTCTTCTCCTTAAGAAACTGGTCAATTGCATACAACGCGTCTTTAAAGTTTTGGATCCATGAGTTCGACATTTTCATACACCAAGCATAAGACATTAAGGTAATGTATATATTTATACGTCTGATTCTTGCTTACTCTTCATCAAGTTGCTCGGGGTCCTCGACATACTGTTGAGCAGAGCCCCTGACAACTCGAGCGCTTGCAGGACTGCCGGCCGGTTGTTCGGTACGGCGTGCCTCACGAGATTTGATGAGGAGTGTTCCGAGACTGAAAGTCTTGAGAATCTTTCCTTCTGTATCAACGATGTCTTCGCCGTAGTCGTCGCCTGATTTCATTCGGCTTTCTTCGGGTTGCTTGAGGATAGTATTGACTGACCACCAGGTGCGGAAATTCTTGCCAGACGCCATGACCTTCTCAGGGAAGAAGCGCATAGTTGCAATAAACCTGTTCCTATCTTTAGGTCCGGTGATCGGTGTGAAGCCTCCTTCCTCAGTCCAGTTGGAGCCCTCAATCATGGCATACCTGTCATCAGGCATCTTCATAAGCCGGGGAATCTTGATGCCCCAATGCTTGATGTTTGAGAGGTCCCGAGTGTCACCATCAAAGCGATACTTGCGTACATCACCAGGATAAGATGCATGACGAAGGTTCATTTCAAAGAAGAGACTTTCCGACTTCTGATGGACACGTGATTTCAGACCGTCGAACACATAAACTTCAACTGGTTTCTCATCGATCAGGCAGGCTTTGCTTACGAGGAGACCAGCTGTGTTCATAGCGGCGTATGCAGCGTTCTGTGCAGGTGTCATATTCTCAAATAGGTTGTCCAGGGGGATCATTTCGAGTGCCCTGGTGATAACTCCTACTTGGTAGGCTGTCTGGGGTGGTTGATCAGCACGAGAGTGCCTGTCGGGTTTTAGCTGTACCTTGATGGGGAAGAAGGTCAGAATTTGTGGGAAGGCTTCAATGAGACCTGTCTTCATGCCGATATAGGCACAGCGGACACGTAGTTCGAACTCTTGGAATGCTTTGTTGCGGGGGTCGTCCTTCAGGAAGCAGACCTTGACCTGGGGGCGTTTTGGGCCCATATCAACACCACCAACCTTATCTTCGTAGGGAAGAATGGGACCGTCTGCCTCAATATCGCGGAAACGGAATTCAAGCTTTTCATGCCACATGGGCTCGCCGTGTCCCTCTTCCGGAAGTTCGATATATGAAATGGTCTGTTCCTCAAACCGGCTTCCAGGTTTCAAGGAGATCTTGAACACTGGATACAAAGCTTCCATTTCCTCGCAATCTGTAACGAGAGTGCTGGTCTTTTTCTGCAGGGTCATGCTCATTTTGACTCCTTTCAGCAGCACTTTGGGAGCAAGACTAAGCCACACATTGTCACCCAAGAACCTGACGCACGTATATAATATACAATTCATTTCAGCCCAGCTGGGAGTTGGTAGATTCGTTTGTACAACTCTTGTTTCTCTCGTGGGTCGGTGACATGCTTCTCAACAGCAAAGATCTTGAAACGTAGAGATGGTTTCCCACTGACGGCCTGACGGATTTGCTTCATCTCGTTCAGTTTGATGCTGAAGACATCAAAGTCGCCATCATATGTGCTAGTGTCGCACTCGTAGAGAAAGAAAGGCAGCGAGATGTCATTTGAGAAGATTTTCTCAAGATATGATTGAGTGCCTTCTTTGGTCTTGGTTGCGGATTCATTTCCAATCTGTTTGCCACGAGATTTAGGTAGGAGGAATTCTTTGACAATAATCTTCTCAGTAAAGATGCCGAGGGTATTGATTGAGCGTGAGAAAAGGTTATTCACATAGTCGTCTGCTGTTGTGATGCTGGCTTCTGGGTCAAGAGGCTCGTAGTAGTTTTTGACGAATACGATGCCGTTTGTTTCTGTCAGTTCGCCTTTGTGTTTGCCTTCGAAGATGTGTTTGAAGACGGGTTCATCAAAGAAGCTGAAGTTCCTGTATGACCAGAAGAATGTGCCAAAGCGTACAAGATAGACGTCTTTCATGCTTTCGGTTTTGGTCACTTCCCAGGTACGAGACGATGGTCGGTATTCACGTACTGTCAGGTTCTTGGCAAGGCAGTTGATATTAGGACTGAAGATATGATGTTCCAATGCATAGACGCTGAACCTGCTGAGATCAGGTGTCCTTCCCCGCAGCTTTGCTTGTTCGTAGTCTGCAAGGTCTTTCCAGTTCAAGGCCCAGTGATTGCTCAGTTGGAAGAGGAACCTAATTTCAATAACAGTTGGCTTCACACCATCCATAACACGTTCAAGAAGATCCATGAGCTTAGTGAATGCTTCTTTGTTCTTTGCAAGCGTATCTACATCAGACCTGCGTATTTGTGTCATGGGGCGATCAATGTGTTTGGTTGTGCAGTAGCCCAGTTTATCGACGACAGCGATATAGGGGTGAATGGGTCTAGATAGGGGGTCATCTATGCTTCGTGCAGTGGAAAGATAGATAATGGATTCTGTCTGGACGCCGTTTTCTTCTTTCTCCCAGAGTTTGACATAGAGATTGATTCCGAAGCGTTTGTGGTAGATGGTACCACGATTCCTTGTCAGTTCTACAATAGCAGTTGCGACCATTTGTTCTGTATATCTTGGACTTCCTGTATGCCTTGGGTGAAGTAAATGTTCGAAGATCTTGTCGGTGTTCTCGCATCCTTTCTCAAGAAGTAAGTCAGTGATATACTGGATGATTGCTTCTGTGTTGTCGCGCATGAAGAATAGTTCGACATCCTTTTCTGCGAAGAAAGACGTTGGTTTCTTCCTTTGTTCTTCACGCTCTCTGGTTGTGATGGCGTCCCGAACACGCGCTTCCTCTTGGACGTTGAGTTTATAGTCAAGAGCCGTGCTGCGAAGCCTCATCATTTCGGCACCGACTTCTTTGTAGGCATTGATAGCAGCTTCAATGATTGCTTCACCTGCGTTATCTTTTTTGCTGACTGAATGAAGTAGATTGAGCACGTCAAGGTCTGACATTTCGGTAAGCTGAGCTGATGCTGGGTTGTCGAAATATTTCCTTGCATCCCTTACATCTTCCTCGGTGATGAGACGCATGCTGAGGGAATGGTTGAAGATCTCGACAGTCACTTTCTTGTCGATGATTTTTGTGAGTGCTTGTTCGTACGTGATCTTCTTGTCGATGGGGATGTTGGGGTCAGTGCGTTGCTCTTCGACTAGACGGATGGCTCGCTGCATGATGAGGTGTCTGTGTCCTGCGCTACGAATGCCTCGGTGTTGGGCTTGAATATATCCAGGAATTCGCCAGTCGGGGATGATGATATGTGTCTGCACAGCATGGTGAATATCTACGCCATCACGCATAACGCGTGAGCCGATAATGACTTTGATGCAGGAGCCGTCCCAGTTATCATTCGAATTGAAGAGTTTGAATGCTTTCGCTTGTTCAGCACCCATTGTGGAGAGGTAGAGAAGGTAGTATTGTTTGCGTGAGGGACCAGAGCTCTCGGTTTCTTCATGCTTCTTCAATTCTTCGATTTCTTCTTCTTTCTCTTGGATCATGGTTGTGCAAGCTTCAATTTCAGCGTCAATCCTGTCGTTCTCCAAACACTTGTTCTCGTAATGGCTGGTGTATTTCTGGAGAGATGTGGTGATGTTACTATAGACCTCTAAGCCTGAGTACATGTTGAGCTGTCTCCTAAGTTTGATAAGGGTTTCCACAGGGGTGTTGGTGCGTTCCTTGTGGAGGTCACGCAGCTTTCGGTGTAGCATCATCAGTTCATTCTCTGCATTGATCAGTTGAATGGAGTCTATCTCTTGATTCCTTCGTTTATGATGAGGTGCAGGATTGGACTGTAGTTTCTTGCCACGTGAGCCTGTGTTGTCCTGTTTCGTGTAGGATTCGAAGCCATGTTTATCAAGATAGCGTGCGATTGCGAAAGCACCGTCTTCAACTAAGTCGCAGTAGATAATGATGGTTCCATCGACAGTTTGACGGATGAGCTTGACAATCTCGGCACCAATCGCAGATTGCTCGCGTTCGACTTCTACATCGATGCCATTGATGTTCTCTACTACCGTATGAAGCTTGGAGGATACGATGAGTGGCTTTTGTTTAGACTGGAATGGTGCTGATTCCGAGCTAACAATGAGATGTGCAAAGTCTGCAATTTGCATTGGTGAAGGCTTTGACACATAGAACTTGAAGGGGTATGTAACTCCATTCGAAAGCTCGAAGGAACGATCTCCATAACTTACGTCAAATTCTGGGTTGAGGCGTTGCACGATTTCCAGATGTGTATAGCTGATTTGAGTATAGCTGATCAGAGTGGATGGAAGGTCTTGCCTACTACCTTCTGCTTCGTCACGATAGAGAATTTTCCGAAACTTACCAAGCGAACTTACGTCTCCAAACAGGGGTGTAGCACTGAGGAGAAGCATCTTTATCCCGTCTAATGCAGAGATCTTCTCAACGAATTTCGACAGCTTTCCAACTTTCTTCGTGCCGGGCTCGTTGTCACTCAGAAGGTTGTGCGCTTCGTCAATCACGATACCAGTATAAGGAAGATAGTTATAGGTATCCACCTTACTCATTGTAATCATATGGACAAACGTCCGCACGAAGATCTTGAACGTGAGGTTGAAATGCTTCTTGTACAGCCTCTCATAAGTCGAATGCATAGTCCTCAGTGCAACTGAATTACCTGCCTCAGACTGATTCACGACCACAACATGTGTAATCGCCCGAGCACGCAGGAGCTCAAGCATTACATAGACATGTGTAATAGTCTTTCCTGTGCCAGGATCATGGACAATGAGACAGGAATCATTCTGAAACATCTGCCTACCAACAAGGACCTGGTGTTTATACAATCCATTATCAGTTGGAAGTGAATCAATCACACTTCTGCCTACATATGGTTGATTATAAGCGAGCCGTGTATAAACCTCTTGTGAAGAAACATTGCGTTTCCCACTCTTTGAAATGAGAGGACCCCTTGGACCTACCGGAACGAGCTTGAAATCCCTTGAAATCCCTCTCTCGCTCACGAAATATGTGGAAAGTGCATCTACACTTCCTCCCGATGTTTCCTTAGAGATCATTTTACAACAACTCCCACAACAGAGCTTCGATCACTCTCATTCGTAGCCCAGACGTGGCCTGATTATGTCCCAGACATAGACTGAATAGGTTGCAGAGGTAGGATAAAATAGCCTCGACCAATTATCACTTCTTCATTGGTGACAGCCCAACCATTCCACAAGGTATCAAACGCATCGAACGTCCTTCCACAACTTTTTACAGTCCTCGTGTTTTCTGCGTTGATAAAAGCAAACAGCGAGATGTTTCAGCACTATCCTCAAGCAGCGGTCGTACTCCCCCAAAAGTGTTCTATGCAACAGACAGAACCTACAGCGACATCTATGAATTCATCTTCACTTGCCGTGTGACCAAACTCACAGAGAACTACTTCTTCCAAGGTGTTCCAGAGTCCATTGCTGAGTTAGAAACTAAATCTAGGATGCTTGGAGGCAATGGGCTCTATAACATTGTCTCTGGAGACAAGATACCTCCTTCAATTTTACCCAATGACAGGCACCTCATTGTCCAATATCTGAGCATCAAACTCCATTACTTCTACGAATACATGCGTTCTGGGCTTGGTAAGACTAAGATTTTGCAGAGCAGTCAATCCACCCAACCCCGAATTGTCTCTGCTGGAGGACATATGTTTGAAGAAGGTCAAGGCTGGGTTGTCAATGTATCCAACATTCCAATCGGAATGCTAATTGATTACTACCGTATTGAAAGTGGCATTAATGGAATGGATGGCCAGATCTCTTTTACCAATGACCCAGAGTACAGATACACTGTATATAAACGCCTCAAAGAAGTGCTTATCACGTTCATTCGGCACAATGCAACTGATGCCGCCGACAAAGAGTTTCCAGAAAGCGCGGATGATGAGGTTGTGATTAGGAAGATGTCAGAACTCATCCGTGTAATCATTGCTTAGTTTCGTATATGTTCTATACTTCCTTGGTAAAATGACAACTACAACTTTTACCGTGAATGTTACTGACTTGGCATCAGTCAATGTTGAGCTGATTGCAACAAAGGATCCAACAGGCATGCGCACCGACATGTACAACATCTACATTAGGAAAGTCATCCTCATGACTACTCTTGAAGATGGCGGAGAACGTGAGTATAATCTCCTTGCATTGCACCCTTCGGAAACTGACTATCTTCCTGGGGCATATACTCCTGTGATGCATGAGATCCCAATTTCAAACGACTCGCCTAATATCGGGTTCGATCCTATGGACTCCACTATGGTGGATGAAGGTTCAAGGAAAGATTTTAGCGGCACCTACACTTACTATGATGTGAATAACATAGATAATGAGGATTTCATCATCGCAACGTTTGAGGCTACTGGTCCAGAGGCCAGCTTTCCATACAAGTTTGCATTGCAGACAAAGAATGATGCAAACTCTGTATTCTTGCCTGTTACAGATACTCACTCGAGTACAGAATACTCAATCGAGTACCCAGAAAACTCTGGGGAAAATAAGACAATCGCGATCAAGACCGTCACTCCTGATGACTTGTTCCTCAAGGGTCATTTGTACCCTGTCCTCTACTACTCAAAAGCATACCAATCTGAACAAGGACTACCTACGGAGGTATTGATTGGTGGCATCACTTTCAAAGATACCGGTGTTGTAGAAACAACTAACCTCTTTAAAGACACTGTCGGTAATGCCTCACCTGAAACTGACTTTACTCTGTATGTTGTGAATGAGGATGCCGATTCGATTACTGCTGGCCTGCAGACATCTGTCAGTGTAACTGCCAAGATTAATGTGAGCGAGAATCTCCTTGATCTTGATCTCATGAAACAGCCATATAGTGATGTTCCAGACCCCAAACCCAGCCATAACACTTCATACAACACCATCCGTGGTATCTCTACCAAGTTCTACGGTAAAGTTTCTTGGCCAGTTGATCGTACTGTCGCAGTCAAATCAATTACTATCGGCAAAGATATTGTGCTTGTTATCGGTGAGAGTGGTAAGAATTACAACTCTTTCACATACAAAGGCACTACATTCACCCTTATCACTAAGGAGTTCGGTGGCTCTTTGAACGTTTGCCTCGATGTACTGACAAGTCTCCTCACTCCTTCAGGAGAAACCACTCTACAGACTATCGACATCTATCCACTAATGAATGGTAGCAAAATTGAAGACGAGACCCCAGAACTTGTGCCTCCACCTATCCAAACCCCCTGATACTGCAGCTCAACAACACCCACCACAAACCAGCTGTCCAAACATTTCACCTTGATTGTATATTCATATACATGTCGGAAAATGCGTATCACTCTTTACGAGCCAATCGTTTCCCCGCTAGAGGATTTTTACAAACTCACTGCACCTGATGAAACAGTTAGAGTTCGTGTAGGTTTCACTTCTCCAGGCACAAACATTGTAAATATCTGGTCTGAAAGGAGGTGGTATGTCCGAGATACATCTGGTATAGCTGTTCAATCAGGTAAAGTTAATGTGAAGCTGAACACATTTGAGACTCATATAGACATCACAGGGTTGGAGATGGGTCGTGTCTTCAGCTTCTGTATCGAAAATCCAGACCAGGGTACTGTCTCATCTGCGACAATCTCTACTATTGAATCCATAGAGAGTGTGGTTGGTTCAGTCAATGAGACATCCTGCTTTACCAACAGACCAGAAACGGTAGGAGATATTGAGTTGTACTCATTCGTCAAAGCATCTACTGGAATCGTCTATTGGATGGTCCGATTTCCGAAGGACTGGGTTACCACACGTAACACAGGGAATGCCATCATTCTTGGTATTCTTGAGGGAACAAATGAGGTAAAGCCATATGCATATGCTCCAACGGTGATCTATACATATAATAGGTCAGTGCCGTCAGTTGTTCAATTCAGTCCCTTTCAAGGAATGCCGTATGTTGAGGTACCTGTTCGGCAGTTGCCTGTTGTGAAGTATGTTGGGAATGGTTGTTATTCGGTTGTTCCACCCACGAAGTTGTGTGTGGAGTGGAAGACGTCTTTGTATGATGGGGAGATGCGAAAATTTGTGAGTGCGGGTAGGTTGGCTGTTCTTAATGTGAGGGATTTTGCTTCGGGGAGGGTTGCGAGTATTGGGATTTCTTCTGTTTATGAGGATGGGGGTTAGTGTGTTGTATAGGGTTATACAAGCTGGGTTTGATGTAGAAAATGACTTCAATTCATCTTCCAAAAACAGACAAAAACTCTGCTACAATTAAGCGGGATATTGAATCGTGCCTTGGTTATATCGACTTCAAGGAGTATAGGTCCATGCCTGGTTATTATATTATCCAGGTCAAGCCTCGGATTTTACGCTACATGACTGAACATCTATTCGACAAGCAGGAAGATGCCGAAAACTATAGGCCAGCCAGCGTAGTCAGTGAGGAAGTCTTCAACGATGCCTTAGAGAGGGCTAAAACCCGTGTCGAAGGACGCAACAGTCTTCTGAGGACTCTACGTGAATATGGTGAGAAAATTGAAGCTCTGCTCGGGAAAGACTCCATCAAACAGTACTCTGAAAAAAGCCGCGAGTACCACGATTCGATCCACCGAGGTGAAGACTGCATTGGCGCCATCCGAATCATCTCATCCATCTGTAGTCATCAAGACTTCTCTTATGACAAGACAAGGAAGGCTGCATTAGAAACAGCAAGCGCCTTTTTCGAATCAACATGCCGGTACTTCTTTGAACTCATCATGAAACGTGGAATCACCGTATCGGACCCTATTGACCAAGAGCTTGTTAGGGTTCTCACAGAACGTCTTGAAGAAAATCATAAGTGGCTCAGTGATGTCAAGAAAGCTATCAAGAACGGGAGGGATCAAGCCGAGGCAAATGAAGAAGATGAGGATGAATTAATCATTGAGCAGCTATGGGAAATCTTCGGAGAGAAAGAGTTCGAAGAACAATTCACCTCGGAAATCACTATCCCGGATATAGAATACATGTGCGATCAGACTCGGGCGATTATCTCAGAAACTGAAGCAGAACTACATAGTGCTATGAAGCCTGGCTCTCTATCTGGAAATGATCTTATTCGCTCCATCATTAAGCACATGGGCAGGTCCTATGCACAGAAATTTGAGACGGAGGAGGAAGGAGAAGACTTCTATGTCAAGCTTTCGAGGGACCTGGCCAGTATTCAGGATGTGGCGACCAATGATTACAAGGAGATCACGAAGCAGCGTAATTCGTTCATTGAACTTCTGGGCAAGTTTGGGGTCTTCGAGAAAGAAGCTTCGGAAGAGTTCCTTAACAAGCTTATTAAGGTGCTTGGAGATGATAGCTTGGAGGCCTTTGCTGAAATCTGTTATTGTGTCAGATTCATCAGCAGCGAGCTCAAGAAGGACATCCACAACATTGAGATTTCAGAAAGCTACAAGAAAGCTACCATGCGTGAAGGTGTGACTGCATTTGCTGATATGAAGGAGTATGACAAGGAAAAATATGTCATGGAAAGGGCTGTCATTGAGTTCTTTCATGAGCTTATGCCTCTTTCCACAGAAACTCCGGATCTATCAGAAACTGTATATACAGGATCCCGGAAGCGCGATTTTCCATCCTTAGAAGACATTGTCATCCTACAGGAAATCAACAACATGATTGTCGCTGATACAATTGTGTCGAAGAAGGGTGTCGGAAGTTCTTCTGGCATCCACTATGCAATGACAACTGTCTCAAGGGAGACTCAACTTGTTGGTTTCCTCTACAATCCTCAGTTCATGATTCCCACTCAAGCACGTGGCTCAGGCCAAACAGTCGATGCAACAATGTACAACGGCGAACCTGGCTCTCTCCCATCACTTAATGGTAACGTGAGTGATTATCTAGAACATTCTACTGCTGTACGTGATCGTCGTCGCGGCCGTGTCTTCTGTATCTTCTATGTCGGAAATGATCCCTATGCCGCAAATGAGGAGAACATCTATCCACTTGACCGAAAGCTTGAAGGCGAAGGTGAGCGTCTTGACGTATATACACAGGAAGCTTTGCTGTATGCTTGGGACCTCTCTAAGGTTAATATCCAGAACACCATTGGGGACGTGAAGTTTCTGAAGAGTACTCACAACCCATACACCTATCTCACTGTCTCAGTTCGACGTCCCGATGATGTTTTCTATGACAAGCTGACGGAGATTCCTTACGATGTGCTGATTCTTCAGTCAAACATTAAGCCTCCACTTCTTCCCGACAAGAGGCTCGTGCATGCACCAGAGACCAAGAGGGAGAATGAAAAAGGTGGTGGCTTTCAAGGCGAACGTGGTATCACTGTCGAGTTCAACGATCGTGTGTGGATGCGCAAGTTCCATCGTTGCCACACGCTTGAGGTGTTCGATAAGAAAACCATGAGTGATGTGATCTATTGCTCGAAGATGAACTATGATATTGAGATCATCACAAGACCGTCCCTTCGTATCCATGATGTGAGAACACGTCTCCGACTTCTTGCTGAGGGAGATATTATGTTCAATCAATACACTCTCCCGCGTGAAACAAATCATTCTTCTCTGGACAGGCTTCGGGAACAGATGGCCAACCCTTTCCTGAATCATTACATGCGTGGTCCTGCATCAAAGTTTGGTGATCACGGCCCCGAGATTGTGAAACAAGCACTGAAGGGCATTGCATACACTCTCTTCTGCAAGCTTGTTAATGGCTTCTGCGATAAGGAATTGTATGACTTGACTAAGGTCATCAACGACTATAAGAGCACTCTTCACAAGCGTCGCTTCACACGCATGGTCACGAAACGCACCCCGGAAGAGAAACTTGGTGAAACAAAAGTGATTGCACAGAAGGATATTGTACAGACTGACGCTAAGACTGGGAAGAACACCTTGTATGGTCTCACAATCCCTTGTACCATCAGCCGCATTGAGGATGGGATGCTTCATCTTTGGCCTGTCCGTGAGGGGGTAAGGCGCACTATTTCCACCAGGGACCTCAAAGAGACCAAGGAATATTACACATTTCTCATCAACCTTACAGGAGGTATCATCAACTTCCAATTCAGCTCAACAGCATTAAGCGATGAGGACTATGAGAAGGGTAAGGCTATCATTGACAAGTTATCTCTTGACAACACAGTCCTCAGCGAGAAACTCAAGGCTCAAGTACTCGCTCGTGTCATCACAGGAGCCGGAGCGCCCCCAGACCAAAAGCAAGCTCAAATCTTTGCCGACAAATTCAAAGATGAGGAGAAAAAGTACAAACGCACCGCCACTGTCCCAACACCCAACATAAAGACAAGCTACGGTCTGACATCCGAAATCACTGGCAATACCCTGAAAGTTACAGACACCATCCACCGCAAGCACGAAGAAACTCCTGAGGCGACATTTGAACTACCCATAAAAATCAAGGCAACAATGATTGACTTCCGCGCTAGCGTTGAAGAGAAGATGATCGACGAACCCTTTGTCGGCAGCATGGATATGACCTTCCTCACCCTACTCGACTACGAACTATACCAAGGCAGCAACAAACTACTCAACGGCCTCTTCAGCATCTACCACTGCTACAACTCTTCACCCCCAAAGTTCTCCCCCGACGAACTTGGCAGCTTCCTATGGTCCGAACTCATCGAGAAGAACTGGGACATTCCTACACTCCGACGCGTATATTCACTCATCTCCTACCAGCCCAAGAACCTCGTTCTCCGCACCACCGAACGCGTCACCACAAAGGACGACAACCACGGCGGAAAACCAGTCACAATCTACCGACTCAATCTCAATCTAAAAAGCGCCCATTAAACACCAACCAGTATATACATATACAAGAACCATCCCTTCATAAACCGTCATCGACAAGATTCCCCTAACTCTAACTCCAACCCATTACATATTACAACCCTCCTCGCGACCGTCGTCATTAAGAATCACTCACACCACCAGCACCCTGGTATGTCCTCATATTTATTGTCATCGATGAATAAACCGGTACCTGCAACTCTCTTATAACATTCCTGACGAGTTGTCCGGTGATGATATGTATGCAGCTCTGTTGCTGCCTGTATTCTATCGGGTTGAGGCTCGGTTGGTGGATGTTGTGTGGTATGTGATTCTTTGTCAAGGGCTATGGATTTCTTGGGAGAGAGTTTCAATGGTGGTACAAGAAATCTTGGATTCAAGCATGTTCCCATAGCTGTGAGTTAGAGAAGGTTGTGTAGTAGGGTGGTTGGGACCTCTTTGGCCTGGACGAAATTTTTCGAAAATTTTTACAACTTCTAAAAAAGAGTTAGTTGATGCGTGCAAGCAAATTTCCTACCCTGGATTGGAAAAAGTATAGAAACGCGTTTCCGCTGACCTCAAACTTGTACATCCCCGGCCATTTCCTACCTTTCAAGGATCAAAGTATTCACCATTATCTCTTTCTTCTCTCAAACTCCATTCCGAGACAGGGAGGGAGCAATAATTTGAGTTATTGTTCCACGCAAGATAGGAACATCCCCTACTCAAGCATAGCGGTTTGTATTGGTTGTCTGGTTTGGGATCTTACTGGCTGACGGTAGGACCTTGGTATGATTGGTGTGTGTGGAATGCCTTTGTCTGAAAATGCTTAATGGACATAAAAGACCTCAGGCTACACCTAAACAGATCACGTCTCCTGTAACTGTGACGGCATCAGATATAGCGCGGTTTAGGGAGATCAATATGAGGTGTCAGGCGAATTTCAAAGATATCGCCTCTTGTATTAAACAGAAGAAGCCGGAGCTGGCCGATTTTGAAGCTGCTGAGGTGATTGTTATCAACAAGAAGGACGATCACTTCAAATCAGTGAAACGTATTGTTGGAGGCTCGACTTTGGTAGTTGAGACTATACTTGGGTTCTCAGAAATCAAGAAAGATCATTACGCCTATAAAATTTTCAAGACTGTGACCAGCCATAAAGAGTGGTTTGCCCTGAAGGTTTGTGATTACGTAGAAGCTGATCTCCTCATCTACGACGATGTTGAGGAAGTCATCAACAAAGTAGTTGCCGTACCATCTGAAGGATTTAAACCTACAAAGATCTCAACTATCATCAAAGACTTAGGCGCAGTAGATTCAATCGCCGATGGCTTCGAAAGTATCGTTGAGAAAGGCCCAACATCTGACATCATCTTTCCGCTGATCATTGATATAGTATCAAGCATGTGGGTCACCAGATCCTCATCTGTGTTCAACACCGAAAGCTTCTTATTCTGAGAACAGTGCTCTCGTTATCCTCTCTTCCAGCTCCGTATAGACTATACACTCTCTCAAATTCGGCTTCAATTTCTTCTTCGTAACTCAAGCCAGAGGAAAGAACTTAAAATGTCACCCAAACTCAAAACTGTCGCACCACCAGGCGCCCCAACTGTCAGGCGTAGTACTTCTGATAATGACACTGACGCGAGCCGCTCCCCACGTAGCTCGCGTGGTGCAAGTCAAGTAGCTGTCGCCCGCCCTTCAGGCCCCGAAGGTCAAATCGCAAGTCCCCCCAATCGTGGCGCAAGTCCGACTGGTACCCAAGGCTTCCCCCGGCTTGTCCGGGGTATGACTGCTCTTGATGATGATGCTGGCGCTGCTGCTTATACTCAAACTCGTCCAGTCCCCCTATCTCTATCTACACCTCCTGGATCACGTGCCACAAGCCCTGGCCAGGCCCGCTTTGGTGGAGTGGTTATTCGCGGGGCGGTAAATCCTGTTCCTGCTGCTGCAGCTGCTGCACGTTCTAGCAGTTCTGCACCAGTGGCTCGTAGTGCTAATGGGAGTCATCCTGTTGAGGAGTTGCTGGCTATCATTCGCAAGCATACTGGCGATAAGGGTAAGCCTTCCCTGCGTCTTATCATGGAAATGGACAAGTTTTACACCTCAGAAACCGGCAATACGTCTCCTCATTGTGCTGGTATTCTTAAGGGTGTGCTCTCCTGTGTCGCTGACGGTCGTGCTTTCGAGGGTGTTGATGCTGAGACCCATATGGTCCATCTTAGCAAGAAGCTGTCTGCCGGTGGTTTGGACTTCATCCATGCCATCCACGCACACATCTGCTCTGAGATTCGGAACCCTAACAACGCCGAGTTCATTCATCCCTACGTCATCACCGAGAATGGTATGGTTGGTCGTGCCACAAAAACCAAGGCAGCACCCATCTCTGTGGAGGATTTGGCAAAGAAGGTCCTCAGTGACGTCAATAAGACGACTGTGATGAAGCACATCAACATTACCCGCCGCTACAAGGGAGATGCCCAGAAGCTGATTGAAGAAGCCATCAGTATCACTTCTCGTTCCTCGTTGCCTAAGAAGGAGCTTGCTAAGTATGCACTGCGCAACTTTGCCTCCATCAAGCTGTCTTCCCAGAACGTTGAGAAGCTTATCTCCATCGCCCTTGCTCCGTTCTCCATCCGTACTATCCGCGACAAGATCGGAGGCGGCGGCACATACGAAACCACCGTCTATTCTGTACCTATGGGGCATCCGATTAGCCAAGTCCTGAAGGATGTCACTTGGATAACTGATGGCAAGACAAAGCGTTTCGAGGTGAAGGAAGGCAAGATCGAAATCGCTATTTACGAGCGTTCCCACGTTATCGATGCCCTGACTGAGGAGATCTCTGCCGACCAGATCACTAAATCAAGTGTCGAGAGCGCCGCCTTCTCCATTATCTACCGGCTCGGCGATAAGGTTAAGGCTGTCAAGGAGCAAGAGTAAAACAAGAAAAGTATATTATATACAGAATAAAATGGCATCCTCCCAATGCAATCCACACGAATGCGAAGCACCAACCAACAGCACAACTGTCGGTGACATAGTAACTAGCGACGTGACAGCTGGTAAGACATTGCTTAGTCCTGGAATGGGTGTGAAGCAACGTCTTGTCATTGCTAAGCAAATCCCGGGCAGGAACGGGCCTACTTTTGAGTTTGTAGAATTTGATTCTTTCATGCGTCTGGCAAAGTGGCACCTTGCTGACAGCGACTCATCACACTATGAGGTCATTGAAGGACAGCAGAATCTCTATTTCGACTTTGACGGAGAGTTTGACGTCGTATCTCTGGTAGATGCCATCAAGAAGAGATACAGTGTCTTTGAGAAGCTCTGCGGAAAATCCTTGCCTATCTCTGTCGATCTCTACAGCTCTTGTGATAGTGTGAAGAAGTCCTATCACATAGTTGTGAAGGGGGTGTGCTTCTATGACCATGTCGCATGCGGTACTACTGCACGAGAGATTATAGACATAGCATTTGAAGCTAACCCTGAAATAAGAAAGTCGTTCGACAGCTCTGTTTATACGTCCAAGCGTAATCTACGCCTTCTGCACAGTCGAAAGATCGATAGCACTCGTGTCAAGACCTTTAGTGGTAGCGTGTATAGAAGCCCTGGTTATATTGCTCCAAGCGAAGATGCAGACTCACGCTTCCTTACAAGTCTTGTTAGCTATGTTCTCAAGTGCCAGTGTGTGAGAAGTCCTATGCAAATGCCGAACTCCCCTCCTGTGTTAATTGAAGACTTGACAGAAGATAATGTGGCAGGAATGTTGGAGTTGGTGGATGAGAGAATGCCAGGCATCTTTTCTCGGCGAGAAGTGAAAGGTAAGACACTCGTCTTGAGAAGAAATAGGCCTGGCATGTGCATTGTGTGCGCTCGTGTCCATAGTAATGAAAACGCAATGGTAGTTCTTCGACGTTCTCTTGATGTTAATGTCCCACACTTTATCTGTTTCCGTGATCTCGGACAGTCTGTACCATTACAGTGCAACGAGGAGGTGGTTCTTGCTGTGAGTGATCGTCCTCGTTGTGTTGGTGCTTTTGGGGGTGGATATCGTGTAGCAAATGTCGGGCCAGATATGCCGAAAGTGATGGTGAGTCCTATTGAGGAGTTGGCTGAGAAGATTGTTAGGCGATATCCATTCTGTGCTTGAGCTTCTGATGTATAGCATATACAAGATGTATAGCATATACAAGATGTATAGCATATACAAGGTGTGGTGTGTAAGGTTAGTCTGGGTCTGGGTGGGGTAGGAAAACAAAATGACAAGTCTCTCTCTACGTGTAGAACATTACGATAACTTGTGTGATAAGAATCAGAGGCTATTGGTTGTTAATCTCTATCTGGAGACAGTAAATCCGAATGGTCATGATCCACTCGAGAATAACGCGTCACACTCTCTGCGGATGATTATCGAACGAGTGAGAGATGTAGTTGGGACATACTACACGAAAAACCCCATATGGGGGGCTACCAACAATAGCGATGCAGATGGGCGGACAGTCGTAATCTACTTCCCGTCTATTGTCATTGATGACGATCCTATTTACCGAGTACTTGTGAGGATGATTTCCAGGTCATTGAACGACGTTTGCTTCTTTGATGACAAACGCGGTCGGTACGGAATTATAGACTGGCTGAAAGAATCGCGCCGCAAGACAGTTTCACTCGAGAAAAAACCACTACCTGTTGAGGAATTTCCACCCAGCCTTCAGCATGGCTGTGAGAGTGTGTCTGAAGCCCACATCAAAGCCCAACGATCAGTTATAACAACGTCACACACACTCTCGTTGGCAGTGGATCAATTCAGCATGCTGCTTGAGTACTTTGTTGATATCCACAAGACTGACAGTGACTTCTTTGCACAAAACATCCGGTACATTGCGGGTGCATTCTACCGTCACAAGAAACGCTTCGCCTATGCTGAACGCGAACGCTCTAACGTGACTGTTGAAGACTGGCTGGAAATTAGCAACATGTTTCAGATTGACCCCCTCACTGCACGTCGCTACTTCAATGATGTCGAAAACTACTCATACACAACTACAACAATGGAAGAAGTCTTACGCGATCACAAGAATGCATGGATCTCTGGATGCCTCGACCACCACAACATGAACAAACTCCGACATAGCATCAAACAACTGATCACCCAAGTGCGCAAACCTTCTCATGATCAGCTGTGGGAATTGTTCGCCAGCTTCGTCAGACATGACCACTTCTATGCAGAAGGAAAAATCTGGGTCTTAGATGAGTTACGTTGTGTTCAACGTGGTGCCAACGAACTTCGCCCAGTCATTCGTAAATTCACCAACTGCATCCGGGATGGTAAGCTTGCAGTCCTAACTGACGCTCACTTCAACAATGATGTAGTAGATAGTAAGGAGATTGAAGACCGTATTGAAGATATGTGCAAACCATTTGAGAACCGCACCTCCTGCAAATTCGTTGAAGAAGCATGCGCCAATTACCTTTGCACACAAATGAAGACAACAATTCGCAGCAGTGCAATTCCCTTCCGGGACCTTGTACTTGTCTTCGACCAGAACAAACTTCAAGAACGTCGTGCCTACATGGAAGACCAATTCACAAGCACTGCTCCTGTCTCCGTCAAAGGCTTCGGTCACACAGAACACGACAAGAAAGCAATCCAAGATGTCCGCGACCTTCTCTACAAGATGTTTGTACATAAGGAGAATGTAAATTGGAACATTCGTTGGATGGGTTCTCTCCTTGCTCATCGCCCAGAGCGTGTATGCTCTATCTGGTACGGGCCAAAGGGTGGTAACGCCAAGACAACTCTCGCAAAGATTCTTGTCTGGATCTTTGGAGAATATGCAGTGCAATGTCGCCCTGACATCCTTATTGCAAACAAGAATGGTGGGCAAACATGCACCCCGTTTGAGGCAGAATTGCAGGGACGTGTTCTTGCAGTTATCTCTGAACCACAAAAGAACCAGCAGTATTCTTCTTCAACACTGAAGGATATGACAGGTTCAGATCTCAAGATCGCAGCAAAGAAGTACAAAGATCCTGTTCAGTTTGAGCAGACTGCCAAACCCATCATTCTAAGCAATCATGTTCCACAGTTTGATGATCAGACGCAGCCCCTGACTGACCGTCTCTTCATTTCACATTGCTATGGTCGTTTCACTACAGGAGCTCCAACAAGTGTTGAACAGCAGAGGAAAGAACATCACTACCCGGCTGACAACGATTTCTGGACTGATGAACGCAAACGAGCACTTGCCTGGCTCATTATTTACGAGGGTTTCCCAGCATACATCAAGGAAGGTCTCAACAAGACTCCATACCAACGCAAGGAGCTCCTCCAGTACATGAAGCAAAACAGTGACTTCCTGCGTTTCGCCGAAAGATGCACTGAAGACTTTGAAGGTGTCAAATACCTGACGACTGCGCAATCCGTGTTCTGTATCTTCAAGAAGAAGTTCCCACACAAGCATGATAACCTGAGCTTCGATGACTTCGTATCTGAATTCTCACGAACGACAGGATGGAAACTCGTCACTTACGACGACTTTGAATGCTTTGAATTCTACCATCCAGACTGCCCTGACCGCATCTCAGAGTTCTGACCACCGTATATCATATACGCTGATATCGTCAAACTTCAGTTCAAGCCTTGATTCAGTTTGGTGATGAGTATATTCTTGGCAGCTGCTGTGGATAGGTGTCGATGAAAATGGCAGGAATCTTTGAAATCAAGTTAGCTGCAAGTTGTTCTCAATTGGGGAACAACATGTGGGTGGGGTACAGATTACCCGGGAAGTGTTCCAACTGAGAAAAAGTCACGTCCATGTTCTGTTCTGAGGCGAGTTATCCGTCTTGAGCCCTATCGTTTGTCACGCTGATAGTCACGAAATCCAACCAATAGTGCTACGAGCTCAATGCAAGTATGCTTTACTATTTAGTATCTATCAGGTGTTTTACATCTGAAGCGCAAGAGAAGAAAGAGACCTCGTCATAGATGAACACCGACCTCCATCTACAGGAACACTCGAAGAGACCAAAGACAGCCAATGAGTCAAACTCTCAAAGAATCCACACTCAAAGTCCAAAGTCATACTCGGATAACTGTTCAAGCAGCGCATCCCACCTTCATGCAGCATGGTATCATACCACATTCAACCTGTATAACCTATACACTGCTCAAATTAAACCATCTCCATGATTCCCCGGATAATGGCTACCTTTTGACGATAACTACTCAGCTGATGGCTATCTTTTTGCCGATAACTGCTTAGCTGATGACTACTTTCAGGGTACCATAGCTCCCGGAGGCTGGTGTAGATGATCCACTTGCACCTGAGACAGAAGAGATTCCACCTACAGTAATGAAATAGCCGTCAGTTGTATCGTAGAGTTTCGTGTAGCCAGTTCCAATTTCTGTGATGGTTCCGTTGAGGGAAATTCTGTAGAGGGTCTCATCACTTTTTACGCCTAAGAAGTTGTATCCGTCGAAGGCAAGACCAGTCATTATAGTGTCGTTGATTGTTGTAGTGGTGCCAAGTTTTGTGTTAAAGAGTAGGAGACCAGATTCTGTGCTGAGTAATACGTTTGATACTCCATCGCTTGAAATTTGGGGTTTGGTATTGCCCTTGTAGATGATTTGTTTCTCGTAGGTGACGCTGTAGGAAAGAGTTTCTGTGTGGTGGATGAAGACGAAGTAGATGATCAGGAGTATAATTATGATGACGACAATGATGATAAGAATGGGAATGAGGTTCAGTTTTAGCTTCGCGACTATATGTGCCAGCAGTATATTCTATACTCGCTTTAGTCATCGTCGTCATCGTAGTCTTCGTACAACTCCTTCCGAGTGGTCTTCACTGTTGTGCTACGTGTCAGAATGAGGCGTTTGGTGTTGCTTGGTGTGAAACCAGCGATGGGTTTAACTTGAAAGCCCTCGTTGATGAATTTCCAACCGAATTTCTCTGTAAAGATGACGCCCTGGAAGATGATGATTGCTCTGTCTTCGGTTAGAACAGCAGAGTTACTTAAGTCTGTGATTCCATACACTGCTGGTTTCACAATAGGAAGGCGTTCCACATGGATTACACCGTAGTCCCCTGTTTCAATTGGTGTGTAGATACCACGTGCATCGAGGATAAAGACACCTATCTTGCAGTCAGAAGTAAGCTCTTTGAACTTGAGATAGTGTGGGTAGAGATACGCGTTGATGGTGGTTGTGACTGATGCAATCCTTGACATCCTGTCTATCTCAATATTCCTCTTGAACCTTTCTTCATCTACTGCATACTGCCTTTCATTATCACTCATTTTCAGGAATCATATATAGATATATGCTTGGTTATTTAAACTGCCGCTACTGCAGGAACAAACGCCCAACCCATCCCCTTTGCTTGTTCCTTGATTTCATCCCGATTCATCTTCTTGAGAGTCTCCGGACGGAAATGATTGTTTTCCAAGAATTCACGGGCAGACTTGAGCTCAGGGTTCTCAGCACGAGGACCAGGTGCAGACCTCGCATTGATTACGAAACCGGGCTTCTCCCCGACAGCCGCGGACGCAGTGGGAGCTGGCGTGCTGTTGAACACAAGGTGTGGTGTGCGCTTGTTGAAAGTGATAGTCCCGTCATTTACGGAGGCGGCCATCTTTGACTTGAGGTTCTCGAAAGCCATCTCACCAGAGTTCTTAGCGAGGCGGTACCTGCGCTGCGTTGTGTAATGCACGAAGTGGTGATTCCTAGCTGCCTCTTGGAATGCGGCTGGGTCATAGCCGAGTGATTCAATCGTGGCGATAAGTTCCCGCGGAATAATACCGTAGAGGCGGAGAAGAAGTTCTGCACGCTCGCTCTGGTAGTTTGAGATCTCGGTCTTCTTGATGTCCTTGTTGAGTGCGAGGAATAGTTCATTGAGGGCTTCAGAGTTGAACAACTTCTTCTCGCCGAGCTGGACAGAGACGTGTTCGACAAGCATTGCATGGACCTCTTGCGGGGTCTTGACGTTCATGATTGAGATACCCTTAATGACCTCGTCGTATGCCTCTCGAAGATTCTCCTCGTTCAGCGCATGATGGACGCCAATAGCAGCTTGGCGGATCATGTTCTTCCTGCGGGAGACAACAGCGAGGAAAGCAACTGCTTCTGCAGCGCTAATGCCGTTCTTCACGACTCCCGACCCGGTTCCAGCAGACCCGACAGAGAAACGGAATAAGACGGTCTGTCCGGTCTTGTGTTCTGTGATAGAAACCTTCTCACCCCTGTCTTGCAACTTCCCCAGGCCAGCGAGCACACCGTCTAGTGCTGCAATCTTGATCCCATCATACTGGAGTGCGTACCTCTTGTAGCGATATTCTTCATAGCTTGACATTTTAGAATATGACGCCGATAACCTGCTGTCTTCACAGATTGACTTCCGGGACAAAGTGTGCCGCAACTTGGACTCATCCAATATCATACATGCGAACACAGAAAGAAACGTATATCTTATACGTCTCAAATATCAGTCCTCTCATTTCCAAGCCCGAAGGAAGCTTTGAAACGTGCATGGATAGGGACACCCTCATCGCTGAATGATCCACATACAATGGTGAATTGCTTTCCAATGCAGTTCGCGAAATGAACAGACGTCATTGAGCCATCCTTTACTTCTTGACGAAGGGCAGCATTGACATAGAAGGTAACACTATCGGAGCTAGTCTTAGAGAAATAGGGACGAGTGCTCACGAATACAGAACCAATCTCAGTGGGACTAGTGTTTGATGCCTTGTAGCTAAGCACAACACATTCGCCATCAAAGAACTTCTTGACCTTCTTCAGACCTGCATTCGCAAAAGTATAGGGTCGGTTGATTGGATAGAGGACAATACCCTCACCACCTTGCTCAACGATGTGGGACATCATCCCATACAACTCAGCTCGAGAGGAAATCTCACAGGAATAGTTCAAACACACTGCTGAACTACCATTTCTTTGAACCTCGTTCTCGGTACGACGTAGAAGCTCTTGGTCTTCGAGTAAGACTTGATTGAAGGTCTTGTCATTCACAGTGTATTCGCGTCCTCGCAACCTTTCTGTCCTAAGGGCATCAAGATCGAGCATGGAGAGAACAAAGAGTTTGAGCTTGCGGAAGTCCTCTGAGATTGCTATGCGATTACACAAACCTCCGATTTCGGCATGGATAACGTCCCTCGCATAACACTCACAATCAAGCATCACGTTCTTGTATGAATATCCAGCCCGCCCGAAGAATGTCCTGCAGAATGCGATCACATCAGAGTCAAAGTGCTCATTGAATTTCTCTGTCTGAACTACTCCACTGCGTGAAAAGTATCTCACCATCGGTCTGTCCATGCAGTCAAGAACATGTACAATGATGCGATTGCCGTCAAGCTTCTCTTGCGCAATGACAGGAAAATCCTCATCATGGAGTTTCTCAATCTCGATTGCTGTGCAACTCATTGGTTCCCTAAAAGGGATGATGATGGACCTTGCTTTAAGGGCTTCCGGGCGTACATAGACACCGTCGAATGTTCTTTGTATAGTTTCAGGCAGCTTTTCAGTCAATACATGTAGATCAGGTGTCTGCCAGAGCATTAGTTTCACATTACTCAGGTTGGAGATGGCGAGCTCACCGAAATGTTGTGTAGAGGAGTTTGGTGCTTGGCTGATGACATAGTACTTGCCTGAGTATATGTATAGCTGGTGCAGTGTGTTCTCGGTATCGATCCAGGCAGAGAGTTTGAAGGAGCCGTGAGAGAGGTCATCAATGGTCTTGAGAGTGCGGGAATTGCATGTGACCAGAGCATGGTCAGGGTGTATATCATATTGGTCAAGGCATTTGAAGAAAGCTTCTTCTGTGAGTGTTGTTGTGAGTTCGGAAAGGATCATGTCGAACTCTTCGAAAGGAATGAGAGTAGTAGCCTTTGGTATTAGTGTGGGTATGGAGATAGATGTGGTTTGCCTGAAACCGATTGATTGCAGAGGACCTTGACCTTCGATGTCCTCAATATAATGCAGCCAATCACGCTTCTCAAACATACAGTCTGAACACAATTCTTTCACAATATCTGGGCGTGTGATGATCCATTTGTAGATATCCGGCACACGCAAGAGTAGAGAGAGTACTGGACTGTCTGCAGGATTCCATAATGGAAAGGTGCTGAAGAGAGGTCTGTTGTCCTGGATGGATACGATGCCCGGACGACTTTCTATACGAGTGTTCGGGTTCAGTTCGACAGATCTCCATGTCTCTGGAGTACGATATAGGCGTGGGACAAACGCCCGATTTGATTCACTCCATTTGTCACGAAGGTTGTGTAGAATCTTGCGTGCTGCTTCTGATACCTTGTTGTGCATGATTTCTGTACTTGCAGAGCTTGTGAAGATGGAAAGTGGATGCGTCCGTGTGTCATAGACAACGATATAATCGCCTTTCATCGAATGGAACTCGCCTTTACTATCTATCAAGCGCCGAGAAGATATCTCTCCCTTGCTTTGGGAGCCCTGCAAGATATAACATGACACGCCATCTGTCCTTGACAAATTATGCAGTGATATGAACTGGTTCATTATCATTGTGCTTTGAGTATCAGACATTTTATGTCGAATAGTTCCACGTAGCTTATATGTTCTTGTGGGTCTGGTCAGTTGGATGGTTGGTATCTGATGTGGGGGTCCGTGGGAAAATGCCATATACGAAACACATCTTCACATATGCTCAGGAAAACGGAGTGGATAAGAAGATCAAGCATGAGACTGAGGTTGGGCTTGCACCTTCTTCAGATCTTGATATTGTTGAAATTGAACTGCGTGGTTGTCCAAGGAATACTATCCTTGAGAGGGTACCTATTGAGCGGGATACATTTGTTGTCCTCCGACCGAAATTTGCGGATGGATGTCTTGATGATCAAGAGGCCAGTAAGACAACACCATTGTACATCGATTTCGTCATCGAAGGCATCAATCAAGCAGCATTGGTCTATTCAGATATCGGTGTTTATCCCTATAATCTTGATGACGAGGTACCTGTCTTCGATGACTTGACTGACAGAAATCTTCGTGCCCGCATTCGTGGTGCTGAGAGCTTCATTGAATATATCGAAGAAGTCCCAAAAGACGGCCAACCACGCAACAAGCATTACAGGTTGCGGTAGTCAATCTCCCAATTGTTTCAGCAAACTGCATACGCTGGTTATCATCTCGACAACCGGACGACGTATGTAAGTGTTTCTCAGCTCACTATGTGTTTAGAGAGATGTGGTCCCAAATGTGGTTACTGTCTGTTGGGAGTGATATATCTATATATCATGTCACGAGTGGATTACACTGTGCATGTCCTGATTGTATGTCCAGGTTGCCCGCATTTACTACACTTACGTTGTGCTTTGGTACTCTCGCTCACTACGCTTGTGGAACAGATGCTCTGTGAAAGTGAGTCGATTCCAGACTTGATCCTTTCAATTGAATTTTTCAGAGTGGATAACTTGACACGGAAGTCTGTCAAGATAGTATCACACGACTTTTGCATATCGTTCAATGACTGCGACAATGAGGACAGACCACTTGCAGCAAGACTGATCCGCTCATCAGTGGCTTCACCACTCTGAACTAACAACAGGGGCTTCACACCAGACAGAATTGTTTGAATGACTGTGCAGAGATATCCGACCTGGTCAGCGTTCTGCTTGAAATTTGAAAGATAAATAATGAGCTGACCATTCCGTACTTCTGAGAAAAGATTGGACGAACTCTCACGTGAGACGATGCCAGACAATGCGCTGACGAAGAGGAGTACATGACAGTCCCCGTTTGCAGCAATATCTCTCCAAGCTTTCTCTACCTCAGCTCGCGGCACAGATGAAGCGTAACGCTTGTCTTCCCACATAATACGCAACCCATTCCAATCAAAGACATGGTCTCCCGAGAAATCCTTCTTCGGATGGAAGCGGAAGCCAGTACCGTTTGAGCCAAAAGCCCTAAGAATAAGTTGATGTGAGTCTGTCTCATTGTCATGTCCCCGGATAGCGCTCGTTGATGAACGGGCAACTTCACGTTCGTGTTGTCGTTTCTCAATGTCGCTCACCCTGTCGAGCAAAAGACTGAGACTGGCCACACGTCGTTCAAATGCTTCTCTGTCGCGGTGCATATTTGCTGCGACAGTTTCACGTTCCTTCTTGTCGTCCTTAAGGATCTCAAGACTGAGATCTTTCACATCCACACTCAGACTTTCATATGAGTTTGCGACAGCTTGTTCGATGCTATGGTCAATCGTCTGCTTGAGAGAATCAACAGTCTTGTGAAAGCGTTCGGTTGATGCGCGCTCTTTTCTAAGTTCCTCCTCAAGAGCCAGGATGTGGCTGTTATAGCTATCACGTCTCAGCTGATTGAGAAGAGAACGCCCGAGAAGAAGGATAGCAGCATTCTCATGTGGAGACGTATCAATGTATTCGACAGGTATCTCGAATGTAATAGGAAGTTTCAGTGTAATTTCTTGCGTGGAAAGTCCTATACAATCTTTGTTCAAATCTTGGGAAGACATTTTACGCCTGAAAAATGCGCAGAGCTCGTTCTACCAATCCTGACCACAGCAGGGGAGAAAATTCTGTCTGTGATGGAAATCCTGACCGAAAGCACAGTCCCCTACCCTCGCCACCTTCAGGAGAAAAACTTCCAACTCTAGACAACCTACCATTATCATCACCTTCATTAAGAGGAAATGTTCTCAAGATCGTGTTCAACATCCCCATCCAGCTAAACAACAATGAATTAACAAGAGTCCTCCAACACCACCGCAACAAGAGCTACGCAATGTCGCAACCACAGGGGTGGGAAGACCTTTACATTGTCATCATTCCGTCGAAAGTGAGGATTCAAGAATTCATTGACACCATCCGCTTCACATATGGTCCCGCATTCACAATCAGCAAGATAGGAGACGAACCTATCAAGAAACAAGAGAACGGCTCTGTTGTTCTCACGTTATATTCCAAGAAATATCAAGCAGACCTTATCATCAATGAACTGAACTCCATCCAAGCAAATGTCATCCTTCAAATGCTCACTGAAACATATCTCTGGACTGCATAACACAAGATTGTATAACATATACATCTCAATAACCCAACTCTACACAACCATACATTATGTCAGCGTGGCACGATCCCAGGGAACCGGAAATCATCTCCGAATGGCTTGAAGCGGAATTGTGTCATTGGTTTGACTTCACCAATTTTAGGGAAGGTGATACCGCTATATTTGCCGTGATATTGTTGGTCTCGGCGTGCTTCTGAGTAGAGATTGATGACTTCCTTCATCCGGACAGGGTCTTTCTCCAGCTCAATAGCACCAGTCCCAATCACAGGACGCCGGCCCACAATGACTGCGCTTGGGAGATCCTTTGTGCTACTACGTGTGCCTTTGATGATCTCATGCTCGAGACTTTTCTGGTAATTCTGGTATCCGAATTTGTCTAATGCATTAGGATTCTTGCTCTTCATATAACTGACTGCTCGGATGGGATCTGAGGTCAGCCCAAACATACGCCGACAGAAGAGTGTGATATGCTGGTATATGAGGGGTGTTCCAGCATTGTTGAGTTCTTCTGAGTAATTGTATTCGTGGATGACTCGGGCTCCTGTACGACCAACAAACCCAATCATCTCTGACGGATCATTGCTCAGGATATAACGTTGATCACAGACATCGGCAAAAGTGATGCCCCCGTCTATGTTGTGAGCGAGGAGATCTTTCATAGACAGCGATCCAGTGAAGATGTAGTAGGTATATGGTGTGAGGTCCAAAGACACCTTACCCTTGTATCTGATATGGAAAAGTTCATCATCCACAGTTTCTGATATGAAAAGTTGTGTCTTCTCATATAATATTTCTGCTTGACTACCATTCTCATTTGTAACACGCTTCTTCAATTCCTCAGTTGGGAAGTGTAACATTGCTGATGGGTTTAAGAACAGGTATGTGCATTCTGACTTCGTATCATAGTATTCACGTTTCACGATGCCTTTTTCACCAGTAACACATACTTTCCGTTCGCCGATGTTCAGTAGTCCAGGAACTCCCTTGAGACGTGTCTGCATGATCTTCTTGACAGCTTCTGGGAATTCTGCCATTGTGTCTGGATTGGGGACAATGTCAAAAGTGAATGTGCTGAGAGGATGAATGACCACCATAAGATTTTTCACTCCTTGGAGAACGTTGATGATATCCATGTGTGTGAGACCTGCATCCCTAAGTTTAGAGGGGTCGATGTAGTACCTATAAACAACCTCCCTCCTTCCCATAAATCGGTGGTTGAAGTATAGGAAGAGAGGTTCGGCACTGTAATCAGAAACTCCCCCAGGCATTTCAAACTCTTCTCCTTGCGCTCCTACTTTATAACAGGAACTGAAATTCACAGGCCAATTCTTATTCACAATCTCAGGGGAATGAACAGAATCACCATGTGTTGAGGAAAGAACATCTTCAAGCATGACTTCCTCGTACTTTTTTGCGAGACTATCAAGTGTTTCCAATCTCGCTACATCTGGTTTGAAATGAATTTTGAAGGCGTGTTCTTTGACTGTCATACTGTTCATTGTGATGAGGGAGTTTGCACCAAGAGTCTCCTTGCCTGCTGTTCGGTGTTGTGACTTGAGTACTGCTTGAGTTACAGGCTGGTTAAAGGATTGTGCGGCAATGATTCCAACAGTTTCCCCCACTCGTACCACTCGACCTACATGGGCTTCCGCGTATTCTTTGCAGTAAATTTTCTCGTAACCTCTAGGCATCATCTTACCTAAAAGAGTATAAACTGCATACCGGACATTCTGTTGAATTCGAGTAAGCCTATAACTCCCAGATCCGCCAAAAAGCCTGTCATCTATCATACCGACAATCCTATCGACCATCCTATTAGCAACCTCCATATCAATCAAATCCATCTTGATGTCTGACATTTTCACTACATACATGTTTCACAATTCCATACCAACGCCAAACCCACCACAAACTTGCAATAAGCTCCCAACAAGCTTGCAACAAGCTTGCAACAAACTCGCAACAAGCTTGCAACAAACTCGCAACAAGCTTGCAACAAACTCGCAACAAACTCGCATCAGGCTTGCAACAGACTGGTTAGAGTTACCACATGCTTGCGACAGGCTGATCAGGCTATTACGGGTTGAGTTTGTGAGAGAGGTTTTGTTGGGTGGGTGTAAAATGGGTATCAATAATCTTTGGGAGATTCTTAAGCAGAAAGGTTGTGGTGAGGAGATGACACTTGCTGAGCTTCGTGAAAGGGTTGTAGTTGATGGGCGTTGTTGCTTTGCCGCCGACGCGTATGTTGCTTATTATAAGTACTATTGTACTGCGTGGAAGTACTCAGTAGAGGGCAATTTTAGTGTCGATGGCATTGTTTCGGACTGCGTGAAAAAGCTTGATGACATGTCCAAGAATTTGAAGCGTCAAGGAATAGATCTGCTCTGGTGTGTTGATGGCAAGCATGATAAAAACAAGCTTGCTACTGAACGTCGTGTAGGAAAGCGTGATGCGAAGACCCTTGAGATTGCCGAAATCCATAGGACTTGTTTGCACTATTGTGAGATGAATCCGGAAACTACTCTGTCCGAGAGTCGGCTTCTCTCTCAATACGATTTCCTACGAGAACACTGGCCCACTGGTAGCGTGAAATTCGATGAGGACTTTGACCTCCAGCGTATGATTGCTGATATGAGGAAAGACCTTGCCAAATATCCTATTATGTTTCCTGGTGTTCGCAAAGATATCAGTATGCGTTTGGAAAGCATGGGACATCGTTTCCTTTCAGTCCCTGAAATTTCTGAGGGTGAAAAACTCTGCTCCATCACTGTCAAGATAGGTCTCTGTCAAGCAGTCCTAAGCACTGATGGCGACCTCATTCCAATGGGCACAAGGTGTGTAGTCAAGGAAATCAAGTATGGCATTGCAACTGTCTTCACACATCATGACATCATCACCAAACTTGGAATAACATACGAACAACTCATGAGCCTCAGCATCATACTCGGGAATGACTTCAACGAGGGTATCCCCCTTATGGGTAAAGTCAAATGCTTCGACGAAATCATGAAACCTGACTTTGACATCTACAAGTTCGACCGCGAACACTGTGGAGTACTCCGCGTGAATACCTGCCTCTCAGTCTTTAGCATCTCAGAGCAAGAGTGCAGGCTCGTCGAAGACGTCATCACCAACAACTTCCCTCGTCAATATTAGTGAATCCCGTTAGTTGAACCACATATATCTATATATGCTAATCTTCATCCGAACGATCATCCAAACCTGCGAAGAACAAACCCATCAGAAATCCTAACCCTACTGCAATGCCCACCAGTGCTTCCTTCATATAAGTCTCTTCCTCCTCAGCAACAAACTGTCCGAAATCAGACGACGACGAACGCATATACTCAAGCAAGTCCGACCCTATGAAATCACACTGAGAACAGAAATACCCAGTCTTCGTATCAATATCCAAACTAAGCTCTCTCACAACCCTATACGGATACACCATTGATATAAACGAACCCCCATCACCAACATCAAGCTTTAGAGGAGAAATCCCATCAATATTCCAACCCAGCTTTGATAAGTCTGTCCTCCTATCTTCAACAACCAACGAACTCACGGTAACAACAAACCAGTTTCTACTAGTACGCGCAAACAATGCAATAGGCACACGCACATCCACCGGCAAAACGAATTTCATATCAACTGACACTACTATTTTACACCTTTCAGCCTACCCCGCTAAATCTCAACTCCACTCTACTGAGATCGAGAATGTCCTACGGAATTCTGTTTCTCGATCTATCGGGGTTGAGTTTGGTTCGTTATTCGTGAGTACATGTGTGAGCTTTATGTGGAAAATGCCATTCGAAGATTACGTATATAGTAGTGAGTCGTCAGAGCTTGTGGAGAGAGATCCTCGGGATAAATCGTTTGTTCCAGTGGTATCTGTGTCTAGCTTGATCTCGACTGTTATTGCCTTGGTTATAGTCATGATCGTTATCCATGTCATCATCAGCTCCTCGTATGTTTTAGCTTTCTCGAGTAAGAATTTTCTCATGGTAGGAGCCGCACTGGTTGCGTTGTCCAAGCTATCAATGTGTCTGCATGGCTGTGGGAGTCCCAAAGCATTATTACTTCTCGGGGCGCTCATCATTGTTGGTACATTGTATATCGTAGATTCTAAAGTCTCAGATGCAAAGATTGGTGCCATCATATTGGGCTTGACTTTCTTTGTTGATATGCTCTACATGATTATCTCCTACGTGTCATTGAAGAAACCAATTGGGTTGTACTCCTTCATTGCAAACATTGTTGGAGATGCACTCCTGGCAGGGCTCCTCTTCTATTCAGTCTCAACAACAAACTAACATCCGTATATGATATACGCTTTGCTTCACTGGTCTGGTTGAGAGTATGGGTCGATACAATCTCAATGCAGGCTTTAGGTGGTCAATATGGATCAGTTCTTGGCGCTAAGAATGTTTAGATGGCGTGTGCATGGATTTGAGATCCAGCTGGGATGGTTTTTGTGCCGCGGATGATCAAGTCTCCTGTGGTGTTGATGTGGAACACTGACACTGAGATGGAATTCTTGTCTGTGTTCTTTACAATCCATTCTTGGTTTTCAAAGAGGAGGATTCGCAAGTTTGATGTTGTGCGAGTGAAGACTGACTTGCAGTTTGTGACGTAGTGCATTGATGTTGTCTTGCTCATTTGATGGATGGTGTGTTCAATTGGGTCGTTGAACCTGTCGATGTCGATGAGGACCTTTTCATGTTTGTCACCTGCTTTGAGGATTGAGGTTTTGTCGATATGTTGAGCTTTTCGTGTGAGAATTTCGGAATCAGTGAATGCAACAGGGTTGCTGCCAATTGATGCTCTGATCTCAGTGAAGAGGTCTTTGTAGGATGTTGTTGGGTTGGACATTTTCCGCGCTGGCAGTGCTGTCTATGCTGTGATCCTCTTGCGTTTCAGGATAGTCAGCAAACCCTTGGTGCATGGAACGAAAGAGAAGCCTGATGATTTACATGCCTTCGCATACTGAGCATGAACCTCAGTCAATACTGCACCAACTACATCTTTCTTGAAAGAGGGTAGGACGGGTGTGTTGCCTCGAACATGTTCATTCGAGATACAAACTACCACAGCGCAGAACCTGGAGTTCATCCCATTCCAACCTTTGAAGATGTCGGGTACCTGGATACCGCTGTTCATCACTTCATCCACAAAAGTACTACACATCTTACATGAATCGGAATACCCTTTTGAAGCAAGAACAGAATCAACAATCTTAACGAGCTCATAGGTAGAGAGAGACATTTTCAGGAACACTGCACTTTCTGTATGACGGCCACGACAGGTACCATATATAATGTGCAAAAATGTCATCTCCTTACCAATCCGAAGCCAAGACCTTCCTGAACAGCTCTTTCAAGAAGTACCAAAGCATTATCGCGAAATTTGCTCCTACTGTATCAAGCACTTCAGCTGACACCACCAAGATCCGTCGTGCAGCTGTCCATCTTGCAGAGATCGCTGGCTCCATCACATTGGACTTCCTCAAAGCCAATCCCAGCATCACAGAGAACGAAACCCTCTATTTCACTTTCATCAACCTACTTCTTGGAGACGACCGAGTACGCTCTGGCCTTGGCCTAACGTCATCCTCCTGGGATGACCTTGCCGAACTCCCTCAATTCACATCGTCCGAAGAATTCTTTGAATACCTCAACATCCTTCGCGACAAGGATGGTCTTGATGATGATATTGGCTTTGCTTGCTGCTGACTTGCTTGCTGCTGTAGCTAAATACAATGTATATTCTATACAGTGCATCTCTTGGAGAAGTCTTGCTCTAGATGGCTCAGGGAGGGTTATTCAAGTGGGAGCATTGCGGCATACACGACTTTCGAGACTTGTTTCTTTGGTGTTAGGAAGGAAACTCGTGTATAGACAAGGATGTGGTAGTCTTCGCCTGTTGCTCGGATGGTGGCCTCGTTGTTGTCTTTGCGTTCGACAATCTCATCATTCTTGAGTTCAAAGATTCGAGATGCGGTATCACGAATGCCTGTTTCTTCATAGCTGAGCAGGTGCCGTTGTGTCTTCCATGCATGACAGATGTTGCAAGCGATCTCGAAATGACCTTCACGCGTCAGCCTGATGAAGTAGAGAATGCCACCTATCTCAGTCATAATCAGTTCTGCCTTCTCGACCTTTCCAGACTTCTTGCTTGACGAGAGAGGGTCCATCATTGGGTTGAAACGGGAAACACGAGCGTAGTATATGTCGCTTGAGAGATTCTTCTTTACAAGGGTTGTACGGATATCATCTCTGACACGCTTTGGTCCAATGAGTTCCTTGGGATCAAGATGCATTTGCAGGACCACTTCATCCTCATTCAATGTAACCCTGGTTTCTTTCTTTGGTAGAAGATCCATATTCAAGCGCATATTCACAAAGTGAGTGTAGAACTCAGGGGGATATGTTTGAATGATGTCTAATTCACGCTCCATATAATTCTGTACCCTCGACAACTCTAGTTCATCCACATGAAAAGCTTCATCGTAATACACACTCGGATAGATTCTCGAGAGATACTCACCGAAGTCAAAGATATCATGATGCACATCGAGCACAATCATAGACATGATAGGGTCAGGAGTCTCATGAGCTCTCTGGTAACCTTCCCTATGCTCCCTGATAAATACGTTGATGTAATCCTGGACAGTCTTGTCCTTCCAAACATTGAAGAATTGAAGGCTTTCTTCATCATAATCACCCCATTCAGGTGAATCTGGCTTATTCTGATAGCGAGTTGTTGTATCCCGAAAGATGAGCCAGTGCGTGATCACCATACGGCAGAAGATGTAGTTCCTTTGCTTCCAGCTACGTGATTCCTCATAGATACTTGAGACCCTGTATCGGACTGATGATGTGGGCATCGGAATTAGAGTGAATCGGGGGTCATTGGCAAAGTCCCCAAACTTCTCCACCACATTCGTCTGAATATCGCTGAGATATGTAAAACGTTTCAGGTTGCTTGTTTGCTCACGAGATGCCATAATTGGTGCTTGAGCATTGAAGCGGAGATCCATTACTTTCTTCACCGATGTTCTCACCCCTTCAATCAACACATCCTCGGTTGAACGAACCCTAATGCCAGTGCTCTTACCGTTCATGTCAAAGAACTGGCCATCGATTTCTGTCCTTGAAGTCCTATTCACAATCATCATCCTGATCAGTTCAGACGCATGAAGTGGGTTGCTCTCTATTGCATTGAAAGACAGAGACGACTTAACGAATGAGCGCATGCGGTCGTTGATATCTGTACATATAGTGCCAGCAGGTTTTGAACCAAAGATAGCAACATCGTATTGACCCTTCGTTCCGCAAAACAGGAACATTGCTTTCGTATAGGAGGTATCAATCGCATACCACTGATTGTGACGAGGGATCTGGTACGTATATCCATCTTTCGTCTGTATGAAGCAGAAGATAAGCGCTCCTTCCAGATTTTGCAGCATATCTTGATGAAGAAAGAGGTCCATCGTCCTGAGCGTGCCTTTTATTTCTTCGTCTGTGTGATCCCAGAGGTGCTGTGCAAGAATAGCACGCAGAATGCCTATCTTTGGAAACGACCGATTGATATATTCAGCATAAGTAGCACTGTCTCCCTGTGGCCTATAGAATGTGACATGCTCAGCTACCTCATCTGAGAACGTCCTAAGCACTTCCCTAATACGAGGAGTTGCTTCACGGCTACGACGTAAGGCATATGACATCTTACCAGAGACTTCTGTACTCTTCTCCCGATCAATATGTTTTGACGAGCGAACAGGAACACTTCTATCCGCTGAGGACCCTACACCATGCACCATCAACAGCTCCATTGGATAAAGCATACCTCCCTCTGGATAAGTAAAGAAAGTATATCCATTGAAAGGGATACCAATAACATGCGCGCCGAAACAGAATTCTCCCATCTCATTGATATCAATATTTGCATACACATCCAGATACTTCTCATTCGTCTCCAAATCCTCGGCAGTAGAGAAACTCTCGCTAAACATGATATTCGCGCCTGAATACACGGACGCAAAGAACTTCCTCCACTTATCCTGGTTCTCACTATCAATCTTCACTGGCACAGGTCGTGATCGATCGCTATAAACCTGAGCCTGCTCTGGTGTAAGACCTGTCTCACGTAGAAGCATCAGATAAACCTCTTTCTTCGAGATAGTTGAGTCTATGGCCGTCGAATTCGTCTGCACCCTCAAACTCTGCACATGCTTGAGATATGCTTGAGATGCCTCATGGAATTTTCGGTAGCGCTCATCATATACCACATTCTCAAGCATTTGAAGCAGTGCAATGAACATCGAGAGAAATGGAAGAATCTGTGCCTGACTTGTTCCTTCAAATGTAACTGACCACACAACTGCAACTGAAGTTTTCTCGTACTCTTTCTCAATCAAGAAACTGATGTAGTCATTCACCTCGCGTGGCACGGGAATATCGTCTGGCGTATGCACAAAGATGTAGTTTCCGCTTGTCGAGCTCGAAGTATAAGGATAAAAGTACCGTGAGAATGGCTCTGTAAGGAAAAGCTCCTGCAGAAGAGGCCTAAAGAGCTTTGCACGAGTGGTCAATTCCATGCTGCCTTTGTATGAAACGAACTCCCCATCACGTAAGTTTAAACCTATTGGTTGCACAGTAGATTGCTTCATAGCTGTGTTCAAGATCCCAATGAGCTCCTGAATCTCCTCACTGGTGCCTGTTATCGTACAAGTCGTCGTACGATGATCGAACACTGCATGCGGTGGATCTGTACCATGCTTGGTGGTACCAGACTGACGTTGTGTTAGAAACTGTGCAGATTGATGGGAATGCGTCCTCCGAATCTTCCTACGCACCTCTCTCTTGCTTTCAAGATAAACGATCGTATAATCCCTCTGCTTCACATACGGAATATCACGAAGATTGACAGATTGAGATGCCTTTTTCACACGAGTATCATCACCCTGCTTGTAGATAATCGCCTTAATGCGTTCTGACGGCTGTAAAGCAGTATAAAGACTCAGGAAGTCATAGACAGTCCGCTGATCGCTACCCTTCTGTGTCACACGCCTAAACCCAGCAGACCCCGAGAATGGATCACGGAAGATGTACTTGAGCGTTACATCTCGTAACGCAACATCAAGCGAATGATGATACGGGTGCGTAATATTGATGAGCGTCTTCATCATATATGGCGTCTCCCATTGAACACGATCAATAAACATCTCCGCACCTGACCTTCTCAGACACTTCGTCCTGATGAAATGAGTCAGATGAGCCCTGATATCACTACAAGCCTTACTCGCAGTCTTTTGGTACTTCTTCACCTCATTGAGAAAAATCGAACGTCTTCCTGCATCTTTTGCTGTCAGGTTATATATGACCCTCTTCCCGAAGAATTCATCCAACGTTCGTACTGAAATATACATTTCAACTGGAATCAGATATGCTGCTGCAGGCTCACGCATATACTCAGCAAGAACACCAAGGAAGAACTCGATATACAACTCGGCAACTTCATCCGCTGAGACGGGACCAACCATTGACGTGATGTACCGATCGTATGAAGGAATACAGAGAATCTTGTCAAATAGGTACTTCTTCATCTTCTGTATAAACGTGATGAATGGTGGTGCATCGCGTGAGACTTGACCTCCAATGATGAGATCTGAGAGCTCTCCACTGACATGAGTACCAAACCTTGCGCTGTCTGGAAACTCACTCTCAAGTTTCTCAACGTACTCCTTAAACTTTTGCTCAAAGCCTTTTGTCTTCTCCTGATGGGCAGCACGATACTCCATGCCCTTCTTGTTTGTGGCCTTGATAGTATCTCGCTCAGTTATTTCCATCTCCTTAAGCTTGTTAGAAACATCAGTGCTGTATGCTATACTCAGGAACTGGTCGTAGATTGGATCTCCACGGATGGCACTGAGATAGTCTTCCACTGACATTTCCAAGGTTCTTTCAATAGGATGAATGATCTCTCGTTGCAGACCTATCAGACTAAGCTCACTCTCCTTGATGTAGAATTGTCGGACCATCTTGTCGAATGTTTCAGTGGAGACTTCGTCAAGGCTATGATGAATTGCTGGGTTTGAAATGTCCTTGACAACTGGGACATGTTCCTTACCTCGATGACATTTAGTGATGTCCAGATTTCCTCGCTTGCAGATAGAACATATAACCTCATCTACGGGATCATATGTCTGATATACACTCTCCATAATGTGAGTTTGTGTCCTGAAATAGTCTGACATTTTCCACCAGTCAAACACTCACGTCTTCGCTTGACTTGGCCAAAGCTTGCTCCTGGAGCATTTCATGCAAGTAACATGTTTCTGGATGATGGTTTCTTTGGTGGTGTCTTACTTGGATTAGATATACCCCTACTGAGGAAAATGTCTCACCCTAATTCTCAAGATCAACAGCAGGTACCCCGTGTCAGTCGTACTGGGGCTATTTCTGGTGGTGCTGGATCTGGCATCGCAAGTACAGTAGGCCAGATTTCTAAGGAATCCTGGATGCACCCAGCCAAGGTACTGCTTACAAGCATCGTTATCAGTGTCGTAATTGGACTTGTCATCTACTACACTACTTCTGTTTTCCTGACTCCTCATGTCACCGGTGGCAGTGGTATCTTTGAAAAAGCTAACTGGCTTACTGCTGGAGGAGGATCATTATTTATACTCCTCGTAGCCCTACTCATCGGACTATGTGGTGCATCAATTGGTATGTCATGGAAGAACAACGGCATCTCTGCAATCTGGGCAATGGGCACAAGCGCGATTGTCGGCCTCCTCTATTATATTCTCTTCGCTTCAGCCAAGGATGGACGCAAGGACCAATTCGTTTTCTGGTCTTTCCTTTCTACCATTGTTGCAGTTGCCATTCCGGGCTACGGATGGTGGCAAACAAGGAAGCTGAGCAATGAGGCCAAAACCACCCACAGTCCAGAGGCCGCACAACTCTCTCAACGTGCAACTTGGTCTATGATTTTCTTTGGTGTCTCTGCTGTCCTGGCAATGATTGTTGCTGCTGGACTTTGGCAGATCCATGGTGCTCTTGCATCTCCCATTTCTGGTTAAATAACTACAGGTATAGACTATACCATCCCCGGAAAATGTCTCTCATTCCTATGCAATTCACTGAAGTAGGACGCCCTGATGTATATATCGCAAGCTCCAAGGCCAAACACTTCATCCCTGCCGATACATCTTTCGCCATCATCATATATGCACTCATCAACTCCACTCCACCTGACACCATCACAGATGCTCCAAGCTTCCGTCTGAAAATCACCCTTGGTTCGAGAAACATGCTTGAAAAAAACGAGATACTAACCGTATTTCCCTCAACCAAAGAAGGCTACGACCTCACTTCATACGTTCTACCAGAAGGAGCAAGCGACACTATAAAGATCACAAAACCCCTCAACCAATGCAACCACTATCCAGCAAGAATGATTCAAGGCGACCTCTACTTCGAGTTCGAAAAAAGGAAATCACAAGATGTCCTCGCCGCCTACTTAACCATAAATTAGTCACACTCATACCATACAGGCCTCTCCAAATAACGTGTGCAAATGGCTTTGTTTAGATTCTGTGAGCCCTGCTTTATGCGCTAAGTTCTGGGGTCTGATGTAAAATGCATCATTCAACTCGCCGGCAGACTAAGGTATCAATGCCGAGACCTGGATATGACTTGTCAAACGTGTCTCGTGCTGCACTTATTCTTTATGCTAAGGAGGATGGTAGGACGTTTGCCCTTCTTGGTAAAAACGCCAGGGGACTTACGTCACTAGGAGGAAGGTCGAATATGAGAGAAACTTGGATCGACTGCCTCGTGAGGGAACTGAAAGAAGAAACACGCGGAATCCTTGACTACTCAGAATGCAAGAAGATGCTTCAAAATCAACCCGGTCGAACCGTTATCACAGACAACTGTGCATATGTCTTCTATCCAGTGCCAATGTCTGTCCTGCATGAGACCTGTGAAAAATTTCCTCTTACCAGTTCCTCAAATCCTTATTGCAATGAGATGTCTTCACTTGAGATTGTTGAGATCGATTCATTAATCGAGGACATCATCATGCATGAGACCACAGGGACAGAGTCATATGTCCTGTGTAACCCTACGTTTAGGGCTATGTTCATGAACATCGGATATGATGTACTCAAAGGAAACACCTGCAACTTTTTCACAGAAAGCGTAGGCATTGAATTTGAGCTTTCTTGTAGAATCGGTGACCTACCGCACATAATCTGCCTCACGCCAATCAATGACGGGTTGCCGATTGTTTATGGCTACTCAAAGTCGAAGAGCCTTTTCATCACCGAACAGTTTTACTTGGAACAAGGTGGCAGGAAACTTTTTAGGTCAGGGTGGCACCATTGTGACTAAAGCGTATATCTATATACAACTCTCAAGCAGTTCTTGTTTGGTCTGAATCTTGTGCAACCTCCATGCCGATGAAAGCATCAAGAATTTTCTTGGTGGTCCTTTCTTTCAGTTCATCGATGTTCTGGCAGAGAGATGGATCAGTTTGCTTCATATACAGCGACATGATGAAAAACATAGCACTATGATCCCAACCATTGCCACAGATATAACGCATCGGGTCAATATTCCCCTTGAGCCCCGCCTTCTCCACGTATCTCTCCACCACTTCTGTGCCATAGATACCAACATACGTATCAGTAAAAGGATGAGAATATAGCATCACACGCCTCACATATTCATTGTGATGCCGACAAAGGGATATAACATCATCGTGATAATAGACCTCCGTCTGTTTATAATTCTCTGTCCTCTCTGCACACGTCATCAAAAACATGTACAAACGGTTCTTCTTTGCCATAGGATTGCGCAGGAAAAAACCAGGTGGATACTTATAGTAGAGACATTGTTTCTCGGGTGGATCACTTGGATTTGTCAGGTTCTTAGACATGTTTGAAGCACCATGACAACATATGGGACGCTCTGTCTCAAGCTTTGGCCGATAACGAATCAGAGACCATTGAGGCTTCATTTCTTGGGCCCATTTCAGTTGCTTCCACATATCACGATCGATGATTTCAGAATTCTGCTCGGAGCTATTGTTCTTGCCGTAATTAGTGTCTCGCAGCAGAGAGATATAGAGAAGAGTCTTCCCAGAAAACTCCCTGTTGATTGAAATCACTTCAGAGTCATCAAAGTGTGAGCCTTTGATCCTTATCTTGTCCGTTGGCTTCACCTTTCCACCTCTTGAGAAACGTTCATCATACAAACAAAAGCTAACTGCTGGAAACATCTTTGACAGATATGGAATGTGGTCCCCTGGATATGCATCAATATATATGACTGTCGCATCCGTATCATGACTTGGCAAACACCGGCACAAGAAAAAAGTCTCAAGCAAAAGCAATGACATTTGACTGTTCCCCTCTGTTACAAAGTTGTTGATCGAGTTGTATCCGGTCATATAATGCTGACTCTTCTCCGTAAAAAGGAGATCCTGCATCTCAAATATACCAAGCTTAGGCAACACAAACGTACGACTCATCACCTGACTTGCAACATCTGATGCAATACACAACGGCCCTTTAGCGTCTTGTAAGATGAATGCTATTTTACTAACACATCCTCCCCCATAGTTTCGACCACCACATCTACATCAGAAAGACCGTCATGATTTTTGCATTAGTATAAGGTCAGTACTTCCTTCTTTGAAACTGAAAATGCAAAGCAACAATCAACATGTTCCACCAGAACAAGATGTGGTCAATGATTACGTGAAACCTTTCTGGCATGCGCGTAGGAATAAAAGGGACGTAGATGATACCGCGAAGCTCGACACTGAGAGGCTTATGGTGAATTTCAAGCTCAAAGGACATCGTATTGTAAGCCAGGAGCATACAACGTTCAGTATCAACGGAAAAACGACACCCCTGAACAATCCAAAGAAGCATTGGATGTATGGAAAGGACGAGAGCTTTGAGGAATCTCTGAAGAATGCGCGTGGGCAGCCCATGCGACACTTGATCAAGCAACTTCAAGACAAACAAGGCAAGGACCCACTTGTATGTCCTCCAGAAGGTCTTTCTTTAGAAATCAAGCAACTTGATTCTCTCGACGACTACGTTGCTCACATGTCCAAACGCTGGTTTAACCCTGAAGAATTTCTGCAGATCGAACATGACCCCACACTTCCTGAAGGTGAAATTCAACGCATGCTTGTTGAACATTACCTCAGACTTGCGCCACCACTGGTCGCTGGCCACAAAGTTTTCAAAAGTCTGTCGAGGCTTGTCAGGATGGAAAACGGTGGCCTACAGGAAATGTACGATGTCTATATCTTCATCCTTGTTGTTCTCTTTACTTGGTTTGACCTTGAGGAAGCACATTGGAATAATTACAGGGATGCTCTTGCGAAAGCGAAGGCAGCACGCCCAAGGCCAGAAACCCCGTCAGAAGCAAGTACAACGGATTCTCCTCCGGAGGTAGAGGCAGCACAGACGGAGCCAGCGGATTCGTCAGAAACAAGTGCATCGGATTCTCCTGTAAAAGCAGAGGCAGGACAAACAAAGCCAGCAAAATCGCCAGAAACAAAAGCCTTACAGGAGCTTCGCGAGAAGTATGAAGAATCCGTTTCTCTCCGTGAAAAGATCGATGAGTATATCAATATTGTGTGGCTGTTTAAGTCGGATGAAGTTCTACGAGACATTCGCAGCAAATGTCTCCTTCAAAGCTGCATGTTCGAGAGAAAGACCTCCGATGGAATCTCAGAAACCATTGAGAAACGCGTCAAAGAAGTCATCTCCCTCGAGCGTGCAAATGAAGAGAAAGCACAAAGCACCATACGAAGCGGGCTCAAAAAGAAAGCTAAGCCACAAGCAAGTGCTGCCCCTGAAGCTTCTGGCCTGCATTCAAGCGAGGGTGAGTCTAACGGTGATGGAACGTTCTATGCTGTAATTCCAGAACGTCGTGATATCAACCGTATCAAGATCGAGTACCTTCCAAAGAATCTCTACGATGATTGGACTGTGGATGAGCTGATCACTTCTTTCTTCCGCAGCCTTGCTAAGAGGAATATCCAACTCAATGAAGAAAAGAAGGTCATCCGAAAGAGGATCCACGAAAAATTCTTTGACTCAAAGCCGAGTCTCGGTGGGCCCTTCGTCGCAGACTTGAAGATGAGTTTCAGTATCCTCTATGATAAGAAAGTCCTCTCAATATTCAACCTCGACGCGAATGGCATTGCACAAGAGGACCGTATCGCCTTGAGTGGTACCTTTGATGTCGTGCTCACCTTTGAGAACTGTGTCTCCGACTCACCCAACGAGCCCGCACTTCGGTATATCTTGAAACTTGGAGAAGGACATATCTCAGGCAAGGTGGCTCCCGCCACGTCTTTCAATCTGAACCTTGCATACAGCCTTCTCAGGCGCAACTTCAATGAGAAGACCACGATGGCTATCCACATGGCACTCCGCAAACAGCTATCTACTGTTGAAGAAGATGACGCCTCCGAAAACCCTTCATCTGGCGCATCCCCGGATAAATCCTCTGAGAAGTCCTCGTTCCCAATTCCATTACACACACTACAAGCAAGGATTGATGAGTACGAACGCATTGCTAAATCTTACAAGGATAGCGTTGCGGGGTACAAAAAGAAAATCAAGGACTTGGAAGAGAAGAAAGCAGCAGAACTGAGGGAGGAGAAGGCCAGGGAGGAGGAGATGAAAAAGATGGATCCAGACCAACGAGCTGCAAGGATGAAAGAAATAATGGAGGAAGAGAAGAGACGTGGCCCAGAGAAAGAGGCTGATTTCCTACTTGACCGCGTCGCTCGTGAAACACACCTCCTCAATGAATCAGAGAAACTCTCCAAAGCAGCTGAGGAAGCCATTCTACTCATCACAACCGAAATCCGCAAAGAAGCCAAAAAAGAGATTAAGGAGATCAAGAAGAGGCATGAAGCTGCTACTGAGATCAGACACACACAAAATCCTCTCCCATTCTTGCCCGCCAGGTCTGATTCAAGCGGTGAGCTCGATTCAAGCGGCGAGTCCGATTCAAGCAGTGAGTCTGTTTCAAGCGGTAGTGATGCCGATATCGACTACACAGGCAAGAGGGCTCGCGACCTTCCGAGTCAGTTTTACTTGAAATTTCCAGAGACAGCTGTCATCATCCCTAGCGATACTACTGTGGTTGTGAAGATTTCGGACCTTGACGTTGGAGATCACGACATGCGAGTTGTCTCCTTCACTGGATTCGATTTACCTGGCAAAAAACCGCGCATCAGGATTAGCCGAGCCGATGCTCCTGTGAAGCAATTTGTATCAGATGAGGGTGACTATCAACCAGCTTTGGCACAGAATTTCACAATCCTCTCGTATGGCTTAAACGTTCTAGATGTATCTGGCATTGATCTCAACTCTAGTTCCTTCCGTGAGAATGGAGAAACTCTGGCTGGCTTCTACCCACATCAGACCAAGATCATCGAATCCGTAGCTGACACCCTATCCAGGAACGTCGATAGCACCATTATTCTCGAAGCATCAGTTGGTTCTGGTAAGACCTCAGTTGTCCTCGGCGTCGCCAAAGCTATGGAACAAATCGTCATCCGAGACCAAGGAGACCCAAACCTCCGGCCATTCCTTATCTACACATCGGATGCCACAAATCTTCTAGACAATGTATTCGAGCGTGCCAAACGCAACAACATTATGGCGCTCGCTGCATCTCGTCCCTCAGATGATTTCAGCGGAAAAAACATTGGTGTGATATTCCGAGGAACCAAAGAAGGAAGCGACGCGCAAGCTTGCATCCCACATGATCAAATCAGTACAGCTCTTGGCTCTTGCAGTTTGATTGTATGCCACTTCCGCACTCTCGCATTCCTTGTCAAGATGCTTGAGCAAGTTGATCACATCGGCAAGGCTCTATATACAACTCGTCCCTTCTCAATCATCATTGATGAAGTCAAGATTCAAGGAGGTCTCAACAGGGAAAGCGAACACGCACTCGGTGCAATCCTTGCCTACAAACCCCAGAACCCTACCCCAATGTTCAAACGTGCAAAGAATATCGCCATCTTCTCTGCATCCGTCAATAGGGAAGGGCCAATCCGGTACTACACAAGTGAAGCACGCGGAGTCCGTTTCCTGACCAACACTTCCGTCCTCGTTCCCACTGAACTTCGTCAGATGTCTTTCGATCCAAGAACCCGCGAAAACAATCTCCTCGACCTTTTCCAAGGCTACAACGACCCACAGATCATCAAAAAGGTCAAAGAAGACGCCTTCTTCCGACGCTTTGTATCCAACGCCGCAGTCCGACATCTCATTGATGCTGTCAAAGTGAGGACCCGTACTAAAGCAGACGAAAAAATACGAGAGCTCGAGCGAGAAACAGAAGAGTACATCTCTCGCATGGACAAACACTACGTCACTGAGAACAGTACAATCTACAATATGTTCCCTTGTCACAAGAGTATCCGGGATCCCTCACTGGGAATTCAACTCTTCACGAACACCACCTACGTCTCCACTAAAGAGCATCGTGTCAAGGTCGATAATGTTTTCTCAACATACATTATGAGGGTTGGTAGTGTTCCTGAGGAGATCATCTCACTATGCGAGAGAATTGAAATCCAATGCAAGCTTGTTTTCGAGAGTAGGAGCTACAGTGCCAAAGATAGGGAGTTAATGTCTCTGATCAGCATGCTTGCCGGGTATGTCGCCAGAACTCTTGACACCACAGAAGCAGGTCTTGTACGGTATTACTTCAACTTGGGCAAGAATAGCCTCCTTAGCATGGACGAGTTTGTTGTGATTGTTAGGTCCCTGCCAGTGAGTGACCGGATTGTTGGAGAATACAGCGACTTCAACGCTATTCGCAATCAGATTGGCACTTTGTTTAGTGAGATTGTCCGTATTCGTAGGTACATTGACTCGTTTGATTCCTGGATCAAAGACAACCCTCATGAACTAGAAATCAATGATCCAGATGGAAAGAAGCCTTCTTCTCTGGATATCTCTCTCTTCAATCGTCATGTCGATGATTATTTCACTATCCGCGAATGTAAGTACTATGCGATGGTTGGTACAACTAAACCTGTCGAACTCATGAAGCGTATTTACGATGCTGTCGTCAATCGCATCAGGAATGTGGTCCATGACTTCAGGAGGAAACATAACGAGCTTTTCTGTATCGCACAGAAGTTTTCCAAGGACAGGAGACCAGACGATCGTGAAATTCTTGCCAGGACTCTTCACTCTGAATTCGAGCAGTACGCCAAAGCATGTGAGCAGGACCATACCAAGACCCTCCACATCAACGCAGGCAGCAGCGGGAGGCTGAATCTCATCCGAGTGGAAGAATTTGACCAATGGCTCTTCTACATGAGTGAGTCCCCAAATCTTGACCCATCACGTAAGGGTATCTTCACAAAGATTGGCAGCAGCAGCCGCATTAAGAGGATCTGGGAACTACGTGGTACGGCTCCACGAGTAGATGAGAGTCTCATGCATACCGGAGAACTAGCAGTAGCAGCTACAGGCGACACGCGCGGGACAGGTGGTCCCAAGATAAGCTCCAAACGCAAGCACCAAGTCAGTGACAGGCGCCAGTTGTCTATCATAGATGCATGGTCGAAGTACGAAAAAGAGTTCCTGGAACCATCTCTCAAGACTGATAAGCTCGGCGAGTACATTGATGAGCTCAACGAGACATGCGACCTAATCCTGAAACAACATGGTTTTATCCACAGTCAGCCAATCAAGATGACCAGGGAAATGATCAATGAATGCGTTGATGGCGCTGAGAGTTTTTACACTGTTATAGGTGTCTTTGCACCAACACGTTCCACTATTGGCGAAATTGAACGCGGACGCTACAACCGTTTCTTCAGTGGAAAGGATTTTGCACACGGCATTGACACACCTCTCGAAGCTGTTATCTTCACCCAAACTGTTGATGATGGATCTGGTGAGGGAGCATCCTTCAGTGCTGACGATATTCTACAAATGAGTGGTCGTTGTGGTCGTCCCTCCAAGAGTACCGTATCCGTCGTCTATATGGCAAACTCAACATATCTCAAATGCATCAACGGAGATAAAGCAGACATCACAAACCTCCTTCTCCGATACAAGTACTACCGTCTGCCAAAGAAGACAGGAACCATCAACGGAACAATGCTCCCGTATTCACGGTATGATGAGATGGAAGTCGCTTCTCTACATCAAACCATGACTGCCAGGACTCGAGGCATATATTAATCACACGTATATCATATACATTTCACATGAGATTCTTACGCACAAGATATGAGATGACGGTATCCACAGCACCTGGATATGTGTAGAAATCGTTCTCGGGTCTAGCTTCATGCAGAACTTGAATCACTTCATCACGCGTACGTGGCATAGCTGCTTCACCATAATCTATTGATAAGAAAGCCTCATCATATATAACGTAGCGCGAGTCATATGGATCCACGTCCCGCCTTGAAAATTGAGGCAGTGTATAAAGCTTATCCTTTGAAAGAACCCTTAAGTTAGTGTTCGTGATCATAATGCTTTTCCAGAGCGTATATCTGTCCCCTAAGAATCGACTTGACTCTTGGATCAAACTCTCAACCTGCTTGCCATCATATTCACCAGCATTCAGCTTCTCCAAAGTACTCAAGAAGACCTGTTTTCCTGGGTTCTGCACCATCGTTGGAATCTGTTGCAAGCGTAACGAGAAGACAATCTTGATAGCATCAAGACCGCTAAGATGACCGCGTTTAAAAGAAGAAATAGCATCGGCGCTTGGCACAATACCTTGCTCAACAGCCTTAGCCTTATAGATTTCGTCGGAGAAGTACATTTTCACCCTGTAAGAAAATAGACTCCCCGAACAACACATCCATCAACTCACCAACAATTTCTGAGTACCGAAAGATAGCTCTCGCTGTCATTATCAGCTTCGTACTCATGGCTGTCATCTATGTCATTATCAATGCCTTCAACCTCATCGCAACGGTATTCTCCCTGATCATTACCATTGCTATCATCTACGCGCAACCGGCACTCCTGAAACGAGTAGAAACACAAAGCTCTATCCAATACTACTGTGTTGCCCTCACTGCTACCCTCATCTTCTCCGTAGAACTATGCAAAGGAGAAGGCTCCCTCATCATCAACCTCCTTGCCGCGGCCGGTGTAATGATGATTAGTCTCTATGTCGGCTGTCAAGAAATTCTTTACCTCTCTGTTTTCCTGAACATCTATGTACTATCAAGGGTTGTTACCATGATGATTGAATACGACGGATAGTTTCACGTGCCGGGCGAAAATATCAGATCCAATACAGAAGAAAGAAATGCACCTACGATATATCGCTGCAATACACAACATCTTCATCCACATATTTGGACACTACAAACCACCTAACACTGAACCTGAGACCTACAAGACTGGAACCACCCACACACCACCAGGAGCGGAATCCATTGACACCTGCACCAGTGAGAGCGACGATTCAGAAGAACGAAGCTTGAAACCCATGCTACGACGACGCTTCAACCATAAAGACATCATCACTGTATGGAGGAGTGTCTATAATGACGCATTCTCCACCACATGCAAACTCTGCGCCCAAGAACACATTGAACTCGAAACAAGAACTGGCATTCATGCCTGGGAAATCAGCCATGTCATTCCTCTCGCAGCAGGTGGCTCAAATGATATCTCAAACCTTCGGCCTCTATGCAAACACTGCAACCGTAGCATGGGAAAGAAAACCTTCCTCGAATACATAAACCTCAGGTACCCACACCGAATTTCTGAACTGACAAACACCTTCAAACTGCCACTATCTACACCAAAGTCTAAAAAAGGTCCCCACCCGCGCCAACCATTATGAAAGTCCCTGCGACACACGTATGACTGCTTTGTATATATGTTATATACTGTTACCTTACTTCTTTCGGTGGATTTTGTCATCAAAGCGTTTCGCAGGATTTGTCACAGGTGCCGCTGGAATAGCTTTGACCACAGGTGGCGACGAAGCAGCAGTTGGTGGTTCAGCCTGAAGTCCGGCGTGGCGAGCTAACTTCGCAGCCGACTGTTGAAGGGTTGCGTTCAACTCCTTGATGGCCTTCTCCTTCCTGAGAATCTCAGCCTCAATCCCAGTATCTTGCTCAGCTAGCTTGACAGCTTTGTTGATCCGCTCGAGCCTTTCTTGTTTCTCCCGGAGCTCCTCATCAAGGCGAGCAAGACGTTCAGCACTCTTACGCATCTCAAGTTTGGCCATGAAGTCATCAATGTCAAGTTCTGACTTCTTGGTGATAGCTTCAAACCACCCCTTGCCCCTAGCAGGAGACCTGGCGCGTTCTACCTGAGTACGCCCACGTGGAGAAACAGTATCACTCTCCTGAGGACGACTACGAGGGGCATCACGCTCCTGAGGCTGAGTTCGAGGAGCATCACCCTCCCGGGTACGGCCACGAGGGGAAAGATCACGCGGAGCACGAGCTGGACGTGGATCACGCTCCTCAATGTCTGCACGACGGCTCTTGTAGGGGATTACAGGATTCTGAAGAGGCAAGTCAGAAATGTATTTCCCCTCTTTGGCATCATATACAGTCATCTTGTTCTTCTCGCTGTCTTGCGAAGTCACATTTACCTGGTGGAGACGATTGATGATATCGGCGAGCTGTGCTCCTAGAATCCGACTCATGCCACTCAGAGCAGAATTCAGGAACATATCGAACGCGTTGATGTCTTCGTCCTTGTGGTAAAAGGAACAGCCAGCAAGCTTCTTTCCATCCGGGCGACTGATAGATTCAGTCAGAGCTTGTGGGCCTAACTTGATAAGGATACGTTCTAGGGCCATAAACAAGCACGGGGTGTGATTGGCACACTGAGACGAGTTGGCAGGATAAGTCATGACACGGCCGTTCTTGTGCAAGTATATGTGCCGCATCAGAATTGAATAGAGAAGCGACTCAGTATCGTTCCTTGGGCTAAGGATGTGGCCATCGACGATCTTGATCTCAGAAAGGATACGAATGATTTCCGAAAAGTCCAGTTTCTTAGTAATAGTCATTTTAGTTTTCAAGCTCACCCACAAGCGTATAAGACCTATACAGTATAATATATACGCAAACGCATCCTCCTACGACCTGCTCAAGGGCACATAGAGCGAGATTGTCTTCCTCAACGGTCCCATCGAAACTGTAAATGGAAAGAGATGCTGCGGAAGATCCGTCGTCTGTGGAACATGCCAATTCATCTGCGTATTATATGTCCCATGATAATTAGATTGGTTGTGCTGCGTAAGGATGAACGGCTTATAATCTTCAAGAATCATCTTCATAAGGTGATGATTGAAATTATTGTGGTCGAACAGAACCATCTCCTCACTCGTAAGCTTGTACATATCAAGGAGACGCCTGAGCATCTTAGACGTCTTACCGCCTTCTTTCATAACCACACTACCCCCTTCCATCAACCGCATATACTTGAGAAGAGACTTTCCATAAAAAGACGTCTGACTAATATCGTTCTCGTGCTCACGTGTTCCATGCTCTTTGATCTCAACATTCTTAGTCTCAGTTGTAAGCATCACAGCCGCAAAGACAAGAATTGGGATACGCGGCAACAACTTTGGCATAGGACTCTGACTTTCATCAGAAACCATAACCACCTGCCGAGAACACCAGTTCTCAATCAGACTAATCACCATTGGATGAATGTTGAGCTGCACACACTTCACAGAAGGAGAGACATCACCATTCCTGCTATGTGCTTTGTCGAAGTCTTTCTCCCCGAAACGCAGGGTCCTCAGCACACTTGCTTCAGCACGAACAACCGACAAGAAATTCTTCATCGCCATGCCCTCATAGTAGTTTGTATATAGAAGGAGCATATCTACATCAAACATCCTCATCTGCATGTAGTCAATAATGGGAGAACGCAGAAAGACAGATCGAACAACTGGATCCATGCCTTCATCATGAACAAAGATACGAGGGTGTGTCTTGTCATCATAGTACTGCTGGAATTTCCAGACGATGCTCTTTATGTAGTCCTGGTTCGGCCTAACAGGAACAGGTACATTCCCCGCATAGAGCTTATTTATACCAGTCTTGAAACGTGTATCAAGGACGAAATCTGTGGGCTTGACAATATTTGCTCTCATAGCAGTCAGTAGCTCTTCAGCAGTCTGGAGCAGAATTATAGGCACGGTTCCTTCCTCAGGTGGTGCCTGAACATAGGAGTCGATATCTTCATAAAGACGAAGTCGAATACCTACCAGGAACTCCGAGATATTCTTCTCATAATACTTGTTTGACGAGACGACAACACATACTGCACCACCATAGCTAAGTCGATCCTTAAGAGACTGCTTGTGAAGGAACTTATAGATATCCGGCCGGGTATTCGTGATGTCTCCAACGAGCTTTTTGTCATCAACAGTCGGCTGTGTATCAAACCAAGTCTTCATCAACAGTTGCCTGTCATCAACTGGCTCTTTCACAGGTCGCCATTGTGTTATTGGTAGGCTCAGAATCTCGGCCTCAATGAAGTTGAACACTTCTGTTGGATAGTCGCATACAACAAAGAGTTGTGGCATCGATAGTCCTTGGTGAAGAAGATATTTGAAAAGAAGAAGCATATACTCAATCGTATGACTGAGATGTGTGGTAAGCTCGATAAAAAGTACCTCAGTGAAACGATAGTCACGCTTAGGCTGGTTCTTCGACACCACCTTCTCATGCACACGCAAAAAGTACCTATAGACACTCTGGGAATCCAGAACAACGCGTTCATCCATTGGTCTGCCAAGCATTGTCTTATCCGTCTGCATACTCGTCACATTCTCAAAGTAAGAATTCAACAGGTTATATGTCTTGTCATTGAGCTGTACATTGTCACGTACAACGGCAAATGATTTACCCATTTCCTGGCAAGCATGATACACTATATCAGGATTCATACGCAACATCCCCCAACCTTGACCTGTGAAGAAATTCTGATTCTTGATAGCGTCAATATCTTCCATTTTCCCGGAAATTCCTAAGACACACTACACAACCACTCAAGCATAAAATGGCAGCAAATAACCCATCATATCAACACGGCCGACCCTATGAAATTGACGACGTATCCGTCCCACACGGCATCATCATCTACTCACGCCAACCCTTCCGAATCATTCGCGATGAACGCGTCCTTGAACTAAGACCTGTTGCCAACCCCAAGAAAACAGAAGACTTCCTCAAGAACGTACGTGTGAGCCTACGCTAGAAGCCCATTCAGCCACATGCATAAGCCTACATCAGAAACCCAGTCATGTAGGTGATTGATATATGTCTATATCTATTCGAAACCTACTACTTCCTCTAGTGTCTTTGCAATGTCAGTTCTGATCTTGCAGCCTTCGTGTTCAGATACCTCCTTTATCAAGGACTGTGAGTGCTTGACTGAAATAGGAAGGTCTGTGACTACAGGATATACAGCAAGAGGATTCTTCGAACGGAAACTGCGACCTGCAGCTTGATACATCAGAGTTGGGTCCTTGATAGAGCCGACGAACATCATCACACCTGCATGCTTTCCATCGAAATCCACCACATAATTCTTGATGTCAAAACCAGTACCAATCAACCCATAGGTACCAACGATAACATCACAATTCCCACAAGTACGGTTTTCTGGTGTGAGGACCGCATGACTGATACGAATTTCTTCCTCCGAATCCGGCAACACGTAGCACATTCTTGTCAGAAGTCCTGCAATCTGTTCAGACATCTCGCGACGCATAGTGAGTACGATCACACGTTCTCCCTCCGACACAAAGTAGATCATCATCCTCGTTATGGATTCTACGTACGCCTCGGAAGCACACAAGTCTCCCATAGCTGCAGTATATCCCTCCCTACCCATATAGACTTTCCGTAATCCAGACCTCACACGCGGAAAACATACAGACCACTCCATATTCTGCATTTCCCTGATTTCACATTTACCCACAAAGAGCTCAGTGATCGCACACCTCTCTCCTGGCGTAGCAGTAAGAGCAAGCAAATGGTTAGGACGTGTGGTAAGCATACAAGCAATCCCGATTTTCGTGGTAAGCAGATGCACCTCATCAAAAATCACAGTCTTGAACGAGAGCAGCGCCTTTGAAGGTCCATGGATACGCCTGATGAATGAAATCAGGACATCTGTGTCACTATTCACCACACCATCGACATCAAGAATCTGCACACGAACACCCGGCAACATCTCATTGATCGAAATCCTCGTCTGTTCAGCAAGACCCAAGTTCGGCACAACAATGAGTGTCCTCTCCTTCAACGTAGAGATCACCCAGCTCATAATCACAGTTTTCCCGTACCCAGGCGGTGCCTGCATATAACATACTCCTGTATTCTGCAACTTCTCAATCACTTGTGCAGCTCCCCTTTCCTGATATTCACGTAGCTTACCACTGAACTTCGCTGTCAGTGTAGGCTTTGGTGTTGGGCGTCCCACACTAGAGAAACTCAGCGAACGCGCTACACTCAGAGGTACTATGACATAAATAGCACCATCCTCCTCACGCATCACAGAAAAGACAGCAAACACGTCCTCAGCAATCTCAATAGGATTAATTACCCCAGTATCACCTGAATACTCAAAGTACAAACCTGTAGGCATCATACCCTTGACAGGCACAGAGCAACGAGACTTGATCTCCTCAAGGACAAGAATCACATCGGGACCTTCATACCTAATAATCATTGCCATTTTCCCTACCTACCACAACATAATACAACCCAACCTATCTATATGAATATAGCACCCCTACACACTAGGCTTGATCACAAAGTCCTTAACCCCAAACCCCCGAACAACACGAATTCTACCACTGGCAAGAGCTGGAACCCGAATACTGAACACCCCATTCACATCCGCCACTGCATCCCACTCAACCGTAGTCCCAACAGAACTAACATGACCACCAGACTGCAGAGACCCAACCATCTTATTGAACTCCTCAGGCGTTACTTCCTCCACACCAGCATCCACTGAACCCTGCACGACATCACCATAGTAAGTACTCAAACCAATGGTGAAAGGCAAGAGCGCCACATCCACCATACCTTTCCGACCTAACACCTCAATCACCTTTCCTTCCACTGACTCATATTTACCCTCTACCAAATCTGTGGATGCTGTCATTACAGAAGCAACATAACGCACAAGCTTGCGTCCATATACAATAAACGAACCCCTCTTAACAGGTAGTGTCTCACCCACAACACGCGTTGCTGTTACAGATAAATCACCCTCTGTAATAAGGTATCCAGCAGCCTGCAACGCCATAAGATCTTCTTCACTCAAGTATGTACAATCAAAGACATCCTGATCAGCCGATACAACTTTCACACCACCTTCCTGGATCTGATGAGATATCAACTTCCCATAATGACATGTGAAGTACTCAAAGACCTCATCTGATGCCACGACCCTAGAAATCCTTGGCCGAACCATATCACCAAACACAACAGTCAGCTGGAATGTGACAGTAGTAACACCTCCTGTGAGATCAAACACCTTGAAAGGAACGTTCTCCCTCGCCAAATAAGTCTTGGTTGGAGCCCCATTTGTGTCTCGTTCAAGAACCCCGTATGAAACGAGAACCCTGCTCCCACCGATCTTGAGTATCTCATTATTGCCCTTCAGTGTAACAAGATGCTCTTCCTCATCAAGACCGGCTAAAAAGACTACACACTCTGCATCATAATAGACGACAATGTCATCCGTATGTTCGTAATAACGAATGATGTTCTTGTTGATATATGGAAGAAGCCCCGGAGATGACTGCACTGTGCATATAAAATCCATCTTCCTCGAACGACGACTCATATTACGAATGAAAAGCGTACCACTCTCAACATTATAGAAAGCAGCATCCACACCCGTAACAACATCTACAACTCGACCATTCAAAGGACGATACCGCACAAAACTTTCATATGGCGCAGCAATGTTACACGCACTCGAACCCAAATCACCCAGATTTCCAATTTCTTCGGTCTCTTCAGTTTCCTCAGTCTCTTCAGTTTCCTCAGTCTCTTCAGTTTCCTCAGTCTCTTCAGTTTCCTCAGTCTCTTCAGTTTCCTCAGTTTCTTCAGTTTCCTCAGTTTCTTCAGTCTCCTCAGTCTCTTCAGTTTCGCCTTCGTCTGTTTGGAGGGTTTGCAGATAGGCCTCAACTGTCTTGATTCTGTTAGTGGCATTGTTGTTGAAGGAATTATAGGCTACATCCTTGTTGTTGTAGATGTAGTATATGATATCCCTGATGCTACTGAAACAATCTAAATCTCGGATGTTGTGTTCTCCGGGTTCGGCACTCTGGATTTGTTTCATCAGGCTTTCATAAGTTTGATACAATCTCTGAATATCACCAAGGACAAGAAGGGAGGTGATACTACTGATTTCTTCTACTATTGCGGCCAACTTGTTTCGTGCATCGTCAAGTTTTCCTTCGACAAAACTATAGCTTGTAGATTCAGACGCAGACTCTAAGCCACTGTAGAACTCTGTAAATAGAGAGTTAATGTGTTCCAGAACACTGCACGTATCATCAATGAAACTTAGGCAAGTACTGATGATGCTTTTCATATATGTTGGGTTCCCTCCAGCATCTTCGACCTCCTTGTTGTAAGCCTTTATTGAGGTTGAGCTTTTGGAAAAAAGAGAGTAGAAATCGTTGAATGTCGGTACAGTAGTAAGACGCTTCCCAGCATTGAAAAGATCTGTCTGTGCTGTGTTGAAGGACCTCTCGACGAGACCATACAGAGCATTAAGGTCTATCATATCCATGTGATTCTTAATGAAGGCCAGATTCATTGTTTCTTGCTCCTGGAAGTCGTAATCTACGTAATACAAAGCAGAGGAAAGACCTTCAACAAACGAATCCTTGAGCTGGAGAATAGCAGCAACTTCTGATGAATAGCTCTCCTTGAAATTCTCCAAATAGATGGAATCTTCCTTGACGCCGTCAAGATATGTTTCAATGACATCGACATTATACAGATTGACAAGAACCCTCGTAGTCTCAGTAAAACCATACAACACATCCGCATAGTCATCCGTCTTGAGTAGAAATGCTTCCAAAGCATCCGTATATGCCGAGATTTTCTTTGAGTCTCCCTTCAAAAGTGAGGAACAATTCTGGATGTACATGATCTCATCTCGGATATGCCTGATATATGCATCGAGTACTTCAGTGTTCTTGCTAATATGAGGCAAGAGATATGCGCTCAAGGAATACCCAGATTGCAGTGCCCTGCTACAATGAGACCTAAGCGTTTCCAAGAGACGTACGGGATATTGAATAGTCCTGAGATCCCGCACAACTTCATTGAGATCCGAAAGAAGTATCTTGTCTTCATCACCCAATTCACTGAAGATACCAGCAAAACCATTCAAAGCTTCAATATCATTGCTCTCATAAGTCTTGGGGTATCCCAGTGCCATCCGTGTCGTCTCCAATACAGACCGAATGGCACTTGAAACCACCGGAAGATCTAGGAGCTCGATATCCCACGAGGTAGTTCTTTGAAAGTTATCCAGATAAGTTTTGGAGACATCTGCGTCACGCGTGTATTGATTGAAACTTATAAGAGCTGCCGTGCATGCATCAAAATCTCTTAGAATGGTGCTACGCATGTTTAAAGCTAGTTGAGTTTCAATCGGTATTGCTTCATAACATCCATTCAACAGGCTGATTTTCCGAGTGTTGATGGAGAACACGGTTTCCGTGCTCGGATCCCAGGCAGGTTCCATCATTGTCACTGCGAAATTGCTGGCACTTACTAGAGCAGCAGGTTTGTCTGGTATGTAAGTGTAGTTTGAGATGTAAGCACTGTCTCGATAGGTGAATGGATCAGCACCACCGTCCAGAATTGTGAAGCTCTCAGTAGATACGCCTACTGTACGGTCAGATTTGATCCATGTATCCGCAGTATCATTTAGCTTGTATGAACCCCCGAGTTCTAAAAGACTAACACTGAAAGTACCTTTTGTTGTCTTGTAAAGAGGAGCGCTCACATCCTTGCTCATCACGAATTCACCTTTAAGATTGGTGGTGATGTAGGCTCCACTCTGCCAGAACGCATATCCATCTTCACTCACTCGGTAGGTCTGAACCATAGGAATAACGACGTATTTGTCGAGTCGATGTGATTCAGTAGCAACACCTGCGTTCGGAATAGCGTTCTTGACCCGCTGTACAACAACAAAACACTCTCCTTCACCAGCCCCAGATATATAGCGCACACAGAAACTCCCATTGAAATTCTCGCCTACAACAGGCTGGACACTATCTACAGAACTGATATCAAATTGTGTTTTTATCTGAAGACGCAAGAAATCAGACATATCCTCATCAGATGGCAGAGACTCTTCACTACTCCTTGAGAATGTGAAACATGTAAGCGGACTGTTCTTACGAACACCGCTCAACATTGAGAAAGCTTCATCAAACAAGCTTATCCTGGTGGGACTACTTTTTGTGTATTCAACCTTCCTGGTTACTGAAGCAATCACCGGACGGGTCTGACTGTAATATAGATCAACACCATTGGATTGAGAGGCCGCATAGTACAATGACTCATACTGTAATCCAGGTGGAATACCCTGAGGAAATCCACCGAGTGCAATCAGAACATTTCGTCCGGGCAATCCAGAAAGAGCATCCGTAATCTTAAATGTGATTTTACCTGTGGCAACGACAAAAAGGTCGTTAGGCAAATAGCTTGTCAATAGAACCACATCTCCATCGATGAATGTCAAGCCCGTTTTTCCGGACACGCTTATCTCAACGTTTCCTCGTGTGCGATACATCTTTCCTGCCTCTGCTTCTAAAAATCCTGATGAAACATCAACAAAATTGCTTGGATCAAGAGCACCAAGGAAATCGTTTGCTGCACTCCGGAACTCTGCAGGAATCCCACACCTATCCATATCATATAGGAACCAAAGCTTTGATGATACTGCATATTCTTGGGGATACCCCGCTTCATCAAGAGGTGGTTCCGCATAGATAACTACATCTGATGGTGGATTTGTGTAAGCCACCCTCTTCGGGACAGCACCTCCGATGGGAATTACACTCACGATTGGGGGCTGATATTTAGGTGATGCTGTGTTACTCCCAAAACGTGGGATCACAGACGTGTGCATCTCAGGTCCTACTTTGATATCAGAGACAGCAGGCACATTTGTACTGTCTGAGAGAACCCTCTGAAGTACTTCATTATCTGTGTTGCAAAAGACAGATACAGAACCATCTCTAAGCTTCCCAGTAAAGGCAGTACTATCTGATATAGACTTACTCTTTGTTAGTGTATATGACATTTTCATGCAAACCTGAATATCCAAGAGCATGCTATATATCTATAGCTTAGGCTTCAGCTCCATCGGTCTCTTTTGTGAGTGTGAAGATGTACTTTTTCGCTCCAATAACAGCAGTGATTTTGGCACCCTTTTCACCATCAGCAACTGAGAATAAACTGTAGGAACCATCACCACGCGGGCTGACATTCCAATCTAATGTAGTCTCATTGGTCAGGATATATGGCACTGTCATGAATGTGTTGAGGCGCTCCTCAATTTTTGCATGGGTGTCGGAGATGTGTTCATCGGCATCATCCTGTTCCTCGCTCTCTTCGTCTTCATCTTCTTCCAGGTATGGAACATATGTGTATGCTCCAATAGTGAATGGAAGATCAAGGACATTAATCACACCATTCTCCTCAACATCAATGGATACCTCATAGTTTTCTACAGGATCAATCCTCAAGACTTTATATGTCCCTGGACGAAGATCAGTGCGAGCACTCGCATCACCCAGCTTGTATCGGACCATCTTACACCCATCCACCCTCAGGTTTTCCACAATGACAGCTGGATTCTCATCCATCAGACGATCAACAGACACCACACCCTGCTCCTTTTTACTCACAAGGAAACCACCCACCATCAAAGCATCAAGCTCTACTTCAGAGCGATAGGTACCATCAAAGCTTGAAACAGTCCCATCATAATGAACCTTCGACTGATGAGCAACGATACCTTCATAATCACGAGCAAAGTACTCAAAGTCCTCGTCTGTCAGAATGAACTTCTTGACGCGCTCCTTCTGGACCATATCACCAAAGATGATACTCAGATCGATATCAAACTCATCCTTACTGATATCCTTATCGAATGTCATCAATTGCTCCATTGTATCTTTACGGCGAATAAGAGTACCAACTGGGTTTTTCACGCTGATTGGTGTATAGGTATAGAAGACACCATCTCTAAAGATATCCTTTTCCACCCCAGCCTTTAGTGTGATGATACGATCGACTTCATGACCATTGACACTTGTTTGATAGAGAAGGTCAAGGACCTCTGAGTTGTAGAAAACCACAAAAGGCTTGTCAAGCGGACGGCCATAGTGGTACAGGACATTCTCATTGATGTGAAGAACACCCAAACGACTTGTTTCTATAGTACAGACAAGATGCGCGCACCTGGACAGAAGATCCATATTCTTGACGATAAGGGTACCATCGACAAGTCTGCAATCAACTTTCACACCCTCATCAGACACTACCTTCTTGACACGACCACCCAAAGGACGATAGCGAATATAACTATCATACGGGGCCCTGATGTTGCAGGTGTGACTGGTGGCATTACCAGACAAGAACCGAAAGCTAGTGTATGTAGAGACATACTCGTCTCCCACAAGTGTATAAGGATCTGAACCACCAGACACTACAGCCCCCTCAAACTTTTGAGGGGCGAGAGAGACACTGTGTGTGCGTCGGCCAGTCGTGGGACTGATCAGAGTTCTAGCAGTATCATTCAGCTTGTATTCGGACGAGAGATTTGGGTCAAACCAACCACCTGGTGTAAGAGGTGCTACAGGGCTCATCACGAAATCACCAGCATCATTAATCGTGACATAAATACCTTGATTCCAGAATGCATACCCATCTTCACTCACACGATACGTAAGTAATGTGGATGGATTTGAAACCTGATATGATTCGATTGCAACGCCTGCATTCGGGAGCGCATTTGCAGTCTGCTGAACAATAACAAAGCTTTCCTGGATGGTGCCATCAATGGTATATTGGACGCAGAAACTGCCTTCTGCTCCTTTTCCCCTCTCCACGACAGGGATGATGGAAGATATAGAATCAATGGCAAACTGTGTCTTAAACTGAAGGTGCAGGAAAGCATACATGTCTTCGTCAGTTGGAACATTTCCTTCTGCACTCGTGGAGAGATTGAAGTAGGTTGGAGTGATTTTTTTGCGCACACCATCTACGATCATAAATGCTTGTTCGAGGATAGATATCTTTGCGACTGAAGTCCCGGTATAATCTGTTTTCTCGTCAAGTTTCTTACTTGAAGTTCCAGAGAAAGAGCAGACAAGACCAGAACCATCAGGGGATGGACGTACAAGGTAGAATGCATTCTTAGAACTAAGCCTACTAGTGAGATCTGCCTGCGTATCACCTTCATAGAAACCTCCAAGTGCAATGAGACTAATGCTTGCATTGCCTCCATCATCTCCGAATGTGCCATCTTTTGCGTGGATCTTTCCAGTCACCAACAGAATATAGCTACTACTGCATGGAATCTGCCCACTTAGAATGATGTCTCCTTCGATAAATGTTACGCCACTGATGTTCGGATCCAATGAAACAGTAGTGGGACTGGCGGTCCTATACATCTTATTTCCGGCGAGTACAGAACTCTCTGTCGGCACCTCAAATGTCAGGCTGTTTTGTAGAGCCTCAAAGCCGCCTACAACAAGGTCGAACCAAGCAGATTCTTCTGTCGTCATTCCTGTACTGTAGAGTGGCCAGAGTTTTGATGAAATGCTGTACTCTTGTTTCTCTCCATTCACGACTGGAACATTCACAAAGGCTATTGACTTCCTGGTTGTGCTGGTATAAGGCACTTTCATAGGTATGTTTCCACCAAGTGGAATTAGAGACAGAATCGGGGGCCTATATTCAGGCGATGCAACATTGCTTCCGAAACGAGGATGGATAGATGTATAATAGTCGTCATCCATCCTGAGCCCCTTTACATCACCTCCGGGAGAATCATCCACAGCTACCTCTGCAACTGTCACCTCATTCTGTGGGATACTATCCCTGAATACAAGTTGTTTAGGACCGCCAGAAGGATGTCGCTCAACAACAACCTGTAAATTACTGTTGAGCTTTCCTGTGTAGGCAGTACTCTCCTCTGGGACTATAGTCGAGACTAATTCAATTTTTAACATTTTATATAATCAAGGGACAAGAGATACTCTAAGGACCATATCTTAAAAAAGGGTGTTGATATGTTGTTAGCACTGGGCTTTCGCGCGCGTATATCATATACGGTTATTTGCCAATGTAGCTGTTGCCGCATGACTTTGACGTGCATCGGAAGAATGTGTTGGTGCCTTCGTCTCCAGCTCGGACCTGTTTCTGATAAGAAATGACAGAGTTCCTCCCACAGCGAACACAGAGAATGCCTGATGCGATTTCTGTGTCTAATTCAGCATGTTCGAGGACGATTGCTTCCATATGTTGTTCTGGTAGTAGTCCGTCTAGGGGGTTCATATTCATGTTCTTCCGGTATGCGTTGTCACGATCTATTAGGTGTTGTTCCAGGCTTTTGTGTTGGGTTGATGAACTGTTCATTCCTGCATTCTCTTGAAGATCAGACATTTTGTTGTAAGTTCAGAAAGCCTGATTCCGGACACAATGGAATAGCCAGTCGCTAGAATGCGTAGCCTATTTTCGCTGTCATCGGAGTTCTTGATAATCTCTCGGGAGATATCTAACATACTACCACGGCGTGCGTTTAAATATGGATGTCTCTTTGCTACTGCAGCGTTTATTAGATAGTCAAACAGCATCTTTGTCACAATGAGGAACTCTGGGCTATGAGACTCATCAGGGCATCTTGACCAATTCTCCGTAGAAATCTTGTACTGATCTTCTACAGATAGACGGTCGAATAGGTTTAAAGCTCTCATCTTTCCATAGTCATGGTCCAGATCAATGAAGTCTCTGTCAAGAACCAGATCCTTGTTGCGTTCTTGCTTGAATGTATTGATCTTGGACACAATCTCTTTGCATTGGTCCCAGATGAATGAGTGTATCACAGTTTGGTCATAAAGCATCTGAGCAGCTTTCTTTCTGTATGCTTGAAGCAAGCTCTCTTGCTCATGTGTGTTGAAGTATTCATCTGCTGCAATCATTGTAACATCATCTGAAGTGAGATTATCTTTGCTGTTTCGGGTCATGTAGGCGAAGAGATCGAATATGTCCCGAGGATTGAAGTTGCGTGATGTGGTCTGTTGGAATGTTTCTGCGTAGTCTTTGTAGTGGCTGTTGATTGTCATAAACCTGCCTAGTTCCATGATGCATGCTGTGCGCTCGTCTGGGTTCTGTGTGTTGTTTGTCCTTGTCCATAGTTCTTCAAGGGGTAGAGGTAAGGTTTTCATATTGATCTTGCCGAAGGTATCGACAATCTTCCTTTGTGTGGCGGTTAGATCTATTTTGTGTATATGGCATATACCTACATGTGTTTCCAGTTGATCTCTGGGACACCTTTGAAGCATTCTCCGTTGAAATCACAGTCAGTCCTGGTGGAAGGGTGACTTGTGACGTAGCTTCTCGCTACCACGCGTTCAAGGTATTGTGCTTGTTTGCCCATAAGGATGAAGGGGCAGATTGGGTTTGCTGCGATGATCTCTTTGCAGATGGCTTCTGTAATTCCATTCCATACGTTGAATGGTGTCTTGAATACATGTTTCATTCGTGGTGATAATTCTTCTTCTGGTGTGTCGTCAAATGTGGTGAATAGGATTGGTGTGTTGTTGAGGAGAAATACGCCTTGTTCGATCCAGCCGTGCAGGGCATTTGGGTGTTCTTTGTTTGTGATAGATATAGAACCAAATTGTTTTACGATGGATAGGCGAATTCGTTCAAGGGATGCTGGTGTTTTTGGACTGATTGTGGCAAATGCATATCCGCATGCGACTGGTTGGTTGGTTTCTTTGTCCCAGTTGGGGTAGGGGTCTTGGCCTACGATGACTGCTTTGATTCGTCCGATGGGGGTTCCGAATACGTTGAGGGCATCTTTGGCGAGGGGTCGGATGTTTAGGCTTGATTCGTATCCTTTTTTGTAGATTGACTTTAGTCGTTCGTTGATGCTGATGCCTCGGTCTAGTAGTAAGGGGTGCCAAGAAGGGTGTATGCTGTCGATCACGTTTATGCTTTCAAATTCTAACCAACCGTCTTTGGTCTTGATGAGTTCTTTGTCTGGGACGTCAATTTCTCCTTCCTTGAGCCTGACAATTCTCGGGTAGAGAACAGTGCGAGGTCCGTCATATTTGGGGGACGACATTTTGTTTGTGTGGAGTTTGGTCTAGGGGTAGCAGTGATAGATCTCTTCTCAAGCATGAAAATGTCAGTTTCTGAATGTTTAACTCGCGATCTACAGTCTGGGGGCTTTAAGCTCTCTGTCATTGCTGAAGAAATTCGTAGTGGTGATAGGAAGTATGCTATGTTTCATGATGACTACACCTGTTTGGCTGAATACACATCCGACAATGCGAATAGTGTTCTTCCTTCGAAGATTGAGTTCCATAATATTAAATCCATTGGTATGGAGACTACTGAGTTCTATACCAGGATTTTCAACACACGCAAGAAGCTTCTTGCAGTTCATTCATCTCAAGCAGAATCATGTTATGCAGAGTTCAAGGCTTCTCTGGCGTCCTTGCCACAGGATAATCCGCATGTCATTGGGATGAAGAAGTTTTTTGGTGGTTCAGAGCCAATTATCGGAATGGTGAGTAAAGTTGAGGGCCTTCATGCAATCCTTAATAGTGCTTATAGGGTTAAAGCAGGGGCGCCTGCTGGAAGGGCTTTACTTGAGCAAATTGCTGGCAATGTACTTGAAATCTTTGACTCATTGATCAACACACGTCCCATTTCAGATGAATTTTTCCAAAACATCTCTCCGTCCTATGCTGAGTTTGTTAGGCATATCTCTGAACTCTTGCTTGAGCTTGATCCAGTGCGCCGTTCTACTATCATCAGCCAATTCAAAGCAATGATGACATCTATCATTTCCTGCTTTGTCCTTTATCGCACACCTGTCATGATTGTACGTGGTCAAAAACCTATCTACCTCTCACACTTTGTACCGCTGATCAAGCTTGCCCCATTTCTCACCATGTTTGGGCTCAACCTCAGCATGTTTGTAATCGAGGCATAAATACACGTATATGATATACGCTCAAGCACCAAGCTCATTCGTCATAACATACTCAGCAAGAAGTAAAGCATCGCCGATTGCAGTATGCAGATGGATATGTACATGACTGGCAATCCTGGTATTCTGTTGCTTCTCGTAGAGCTCAGACATTGTGCCCCTGCTGTTGCCTATACGTGCATTCTTGAAAGTGAAGTCATAATCGAGTTTGCTCTCATACTTCCAAGGGTTTGGCTCTACTACAGGAGTGTCCCGCTCAAGTTTCTCATAATAGGGGTGTTGCTCATAGAAGACAGAGAGGTCATGCGTAGCAGAGAAGTACCAGATAACAGGCTTGTTCTCAGTTTCGCCCTCTTTCACTTCTTGCAGCTTACTCAATGAGAGATGGGTAAAGAAAGCGTGTAAATCTGCTGCCTTTGGAGCTCCGATGAGATCCGAATAACGTACAGTGGAACCATCCATGGGCCTGAAGCAGTTTGGATCACACTCAAGGTAGGTTACTGTTGATGCAAATGGGTCGAACCCATTGATGAGTGCAATGTCATAGACTGTTTCACTCTTTGCCCATTTACGAGCAGTGAATTCTGTATCAACGAAATACCAAGGCCTCTTGTGGTCTGCATTAGCAAGGGAAAAACGTCTGCGTCCTCGCATAATACGAACATGAGTGGCAATCGCATATAGCGCATGCACCATATATTCATACTGCTTAAGAGGTTTTGGGGCTTCAGTAATCCGGTCAATCGATCCACTCTGCAAGCGTACAAGATAGACATTCTTCGTCGTATTACGCTTCTTAACAAGAGCACCAAGATACAGGCATTCCGAGAAGATGACGACAGATGTTGGGGTTGTGATACTCGTCGCACGAATCTGTTCTTGGACTATAGTCTGCATTGCACCAACAGATTCTGTACCACGAGGCCTCGTTCGGAGGAGCAAGCGTACAATCTTCATCACAATGTCGTTAATCTTGGACATATTATCTAGATTTGAAGCACGTCCAGAAAGACATTCACGGAAGAGCCTGTGGTATTCAAGGGATGTCTCGTCATGTGCAGCACCAAGGAGTTCATCCAAGAGTGGAAGATGTGTCTCAGTGATGTGGAAATCCCCTTTCTTGGAACACAGGTCATAAATCTTGCCGAGACGCACTGTCTCCCTAAACTTTTCCTCAGACATCTCTGAAACAGACTCGATTTGTTCAATGATGTTTTTCCCTTGGATTTCACTATGTGATAACACAGCGCTCACAATTTCATAGAGATAGTTCTGTGGTGTGTCTTCGTATGAGAAACTGCTAACCTGTTCATGTGGTACAGACAGTAAGTTGTGTGATGAGAACTTCTCGTAATCTGACTTCTCAATACCAGATGATGGGATAGAGTATGGGAAAATCTCCTTCGTATAGGTAGCAGCCTTTGCTTGCCCACCAGTAGTCATACTTTCGGGAACATCATCAGGCGCCCTTAATGTACCATCAGTGAGATAGGTGAGGCTGTAACGAGCACGGGTGTTTGCAACAAAGTTCATCGACTGACCATCATTCACATCTTGGTATTCTGAGACCATATAACCAGGATAACCAGATACACCAATGAAGAAGACATGATCGAACTCCAAACCCTTGACAGACTGAATACTTGATGCATAGATTGTTTCTGTGCCATATACCTCGCTTGTCATGATGTTATTCTTCGCAAGAATCTGACGGATGGCATCAAACTTTGTCTTGGTAGCAGAAACCTTCTTCGTGACAGGCGAGATGATACAGATGCTTGATGGCCTAACACCATCACGAATCTTACCAATGATATCGCCTGTCAGCTCTTCAAATTGCATGTACTTCCTCATCGGCTCAGATGGAGCACGTTTCATCTCAATCTCTGTACTCTGTAAAAGCTGTGAGTGGATTACAGGGCGTGTTGAAGAGAGATGATTTGCAAGGTCAAGGAGCATGGGATTGATGAAACGATAGCTGAGATGGTATTTCACGACCAGTGGCCTGTCAAAGTCGAATACTGTATCCTGTGGGTAGTTTCCTGTTTCAATGTCTGCATCATTTACCACTAATCCAGTACGCAACATTTCCTGATAGAAGCCTCCGTACCTGATGTTGAGGCGCTGGCGGGGGTCTCCGATAATGGTGAATGACTTGAACTCATACTCCTCATAGATAGCACGGAGAAGACGGAAGCGTTCATCGCTCGTGTCCTGAGCTTCGTCTAATATGATGTGTGAGTACATTGGCTTGTTGTCAAGCGTGAGGAATAGGGATGCGAATTGGTCCTTGTCTCGGATGGCTGACTCTACTTGGGCATCGTAGTCCTTACGCTTCTGGCCTTTTGGAAGGTGCATCTGAGATAAGCTATCAATCGTTGTGAGCCAGATACGTTTGCCAGGTTTCTTTGAAATCTCTCCTGCGTCATGAACAAGTTCGATGAGACGTATGTACAGGTTATCTACTGCTGCATTAGTGTATGAGACAACAAGCACGCCTTCTGAATGTGTCGTATCCTCATCACTAAAAGCAAGGTGAGCAACTTTGTGTGCTGCAGTTGTTGTCTTGCCAGTTCCAGGCCCACTATTTACGACTGTGATACCTCGGTCTTGGCGTACTACAAAGGTTTGTTCCGGGGCAAGGGTGACTCGGGTAAATGGGATTTCTCGTTCTTTGGATGCATAAAACCCAAGAAGGCGTGTAATACGCACACGTGTTGTCGCACCACCATGATCTGGTGTATAGACAACATCTGGTCCAGGCACACTTCGAACATAAGCTTCTGCATGTTTCTTGACTGTCTCATAGTTCTTCCTAAACCAGCCCCGACCTTCGTACTCTTCCATCAAAGATTGAGAAGGATTACGATATTCAAGCAGAAATTCCCTCTCGTCCGGAGCAACAGTCCCCACCATAGCAGATAGTTCAGCAACTGTCATCGTACTCTTCGTAGGAATATCACGCAGATTCAGGATAAGACATAGATCCATACGTTTATATGTAGAATGTGACATTTTACTAGCTCCAACCAAACACATACACTCTCCCACATCATATATCATATATGACCTGTAGAACAACTAACTTATGCTCGCAGACGCAGTGTCTTCTTACCAGAGGCAGCTGCATTACGGACAATGCGTGGCACAAATACCATAATAGGAGAGCTCGAACTACTCTTCTCAGCCTTACTAACCGAAGAGACCCCAACCACTTCTTCCTTGATACTGTCCCCACTGACAACAGCATTGGCAACGGTAAGAGGCGTAGTAGTGTTAGAAATGACTTCAGCACCGGCATCTGTCCCTTGGATGACAGACGGTGTCTCTTGCGTTTTCTGTGCCATATTGCTGACGGCAGATTTAGTAGCCCTGCGTACAACTTGCACACCAGCACGAACTGGTTTAGCCACTGGAGTTAATGTGGGCGCTGGTTCAGTCACTGGGCTCATCTTGTTTGCTGGACTTGCGGATGGCATGCCTGTTGTGGTCATTGGAACCACACCTGATGCTTCAGATTTCTTAATCCCAGAATTCAGGACAACAGGTCGTGGAATCCTCCTTATGGGTCCTGTGTGTGCAGCGACCATCGTCGGCACCGTTGCTCCCATAGACTGAACAACATCAGGTGCAAGATGCGTTTGACGGGAGCTAATGCTTGTTTGAACTTCTGTGTCGGGGTCCGATGTCGCGGGACGGAAACCTTGGACAGGAATATCAAAGCCCGATATGTCTGGTGCATTGGCATTGACCATAGTTGAATCAATAAGCGGCGCAAGGACGGCACCTTGTGGAACACCGGCAGTCGTTGTTTCTACAATAGATGCATCCACAATGTCTGAAGTGTCTGTCATATCGGGACTATTTTTTGCTGCACTGTAGGGAGTTGCAGAAGCAAACAAGCGCGGCGAGGAGCTGGATCTTGGGGCACTTGGGCCTCGGAAGGAACCACGTCGGGAGATGCTTTTTGATGGTTCCTCTTCTTGTGTAGATGTCTTCTTGGGGGCACAGAATAGATAGATTCGGTTTCCAAGACGGAAGAACGCGACGCTGGTTGTCTTTAGTACCTTACACATGGAATTCTTGATCATCAGCTCTGCGCATTTGTTGAGTGGAATGAACATGTCCTCCTTTCCAACTGGGATGTTGATATCATCCTTGAGTACATCTGTATGAATCTCGAGTGAGTTGTTTGTCTCGATAACAGTAGCTATGCCGGGGTTTGTGAATTTCACGATAGGATAGATGTTGCTTGAGGTGCTATCCTCGGATACCTGATTACCATATGCATTGATAATGGCACCTTCTTGTGCGTAGAACTGTCCATACATCCAGTATGGAATGTGAGATCCGCCAGAGAAACTTGCAGTTCGGCGCATTGGTGCGGTGCTAAAACCATCCCTGCCTGGAACAAGGAAGAAGACGCGGCTAAACTCCTCATAGACAAAGCTTACATCAAAGGCAAACACTTGGCCCTGAGTTTCCATTGCACTGAAAGTAGCTGTGCCAAGCACTGTGCCAGATGCGATGTCCTTTCCAGGAACCTTAAGCTTGAACTTTCCATCCTTGATAGCACCTCCACCAACCTGTCTTGAGACAGTGTAAGTGAATTTGTCCGTTGTATCATAACTGCCGAAGATAGAGAGATCAATGTTCAGATCCTGTGCTGCTGTGAGGAGCATCCGATAGCTCTTGTCGAACTCGATCCTCTTCTTGAGAGCTGTCATAGTCCAGACAGATTGTTCATCGTTATAGATGCCATACCCGTTGATTTCCTCATGAATGGTGATAGTAAGCACCTCACCATCAAATGTGGTCGAGAAATTTTTCTCATCTACAGCATTACGATATACATTTGCACCAATCATGTAAGCTCCTGGCGACTTGAATGGTCCCAGTTGATCACCGATGGAATAACGACGCTCTGGCATAAATACATTGTCATATGGCTTGGACTCAATGTAGATGTTTGCTTCACCTCTTTCTCCACTCTTGAGAACATAGGACAGTGAAGAATACCACCCCTTAATCTCCACTGGGCCAGGGGGTTCTCCGTTGATGCTTTCGACTGGTGGGAAGTAGGGGTCAGTGAAATCGATCCACGCTTCCTCTTTTGCATGCAAGAGGCTGAGTGTAATATTGAGGAACTTCTCTTGGTCCTTGCTCATCCATTCAATCTCAATGTTGAGGGTTTTCACTTCTCCATTGTAGCGTGTGGCGGTAACATCAATTGACTTCATCGTGTTGTCGATGTATGGAATTGCGACGGGAGTTGCCCGATACATAGCCAGTGGATTGTACTTGTCTGAGAAATCACTTGGAACAGAGATCTTCCTGATCGGGATTTCTTTCAGTAGCACATCTGTGAAAGAAATCCTTCCATTGCCCTCAACGGTTTTGAAGAAGAAGTTCTCGTTCAAGGTGATATTCTTGGGGATCATAATCTTACGGGTGTTGCTGGGATCGATCGTGAGCATGCCGCCAATGTGTTCTTGGCTTCCAGCATAGAAGAATGATATATCTCCTTCACCAACGAAGAAGTAGGATTCTCCGTTCTCGTCGGTTTCGATGGTGACTGGCTGGTTCATCTCGATATCCTTGAGCAGGAAGAGTTTCTTGTAATTGACACAGTAGTAGCCGTTTTCTGCCATGTCGATCTCCAGCATCTTTCCCCTGATAGATGCAAATGCAGAAGGAGTTCCATCAGTGCCTTGAACCCACATCCCGCGTGGCTGGCAGATGGAGACACCGTTTAGTGTGAAGCTTGTTGTCGAGCTGATCCTTGCGTAGAATGCACGAATACCACTGTACTCAACACAATCATCTGCTTTACCAATCACTTTCACTTCTGAATTACCCTTTGTGTCCATTGCAATGACATAGCCATAAGCACTTTCGTTAAAAGAGTACCCAGCAGACGTAATCTCAGGAGCTTCAGAGGTATAAACCACATACTTCACACCCTCTGTAGTAGGGACTGTAATTTTGTTTGACATTTTTGTGTGATGGCGATGGTGTATCCGTATTTCCACTATGTATATCCATATACACTTAAGCTCTCTCAAAACTTTTATCAATGCGTTCGATCAAAGTCTCGAGGACATCGTCGTCTTCCTCTTCCGTAACATCATCTCCTTCAACAACAAAGGGCTCTATCTTGATGAACAGGTCTTCCTGGTCTAGAGCATGATCTTCATTGTCATCTACAAGACGAGTGTCTTCCGGCCTGAAACTGAAGTAGGCGTGTTGATCGATTGTTTTCAAATTTTTCCGTCCTTCTGTGAGATGCACGCTGGTAAGCACGACAAGGATTTGATCTTCCCTTCCTCGGAACAGCACAGAAACAACGTCCTTGACGTATGCAGAACCACCGGCGCTCCAGACTATCACCTTGTACTTTTTCTTCTTCAACTCGTCAAGGAAGAAATCTAGATGCTTTCGTTTGGTCACTTTATAAATCGCTCCCCCGAAGATAGGTCGAATATAAAAATTACGCTCATCCTCCTCAAGATCCTCCGTGATACTGGCCTGACGAGAATATACGAGAGTGCTATCAAGGTCTAAAACTACAGTGGGCATTTTCCACACCCTCTCATCATCTAACGTCGAAAAAGAAGCCTCATTACCTCTTCATGTGAAGACAACCGAACAGGTGATGGAGATTCAATGAAATGCTGCGTGCCAGGCGAAGGATGTCGTGTTTGAACTGTAGTCTCAGCTGGCATAATAACAGGAATACCAATGTGTGTGCGACCGATATTCGCAGATGTGATCCTATCGCTCAACCCCATCTCTTTCCACAATTCCAACTGTAACCTCACGCATTCAGAGACATTATACTTACCAAGACTAGGACCTCCAGCAGGAATGAAGATGTTCGCGCGACCACCACACAAGGAAATCGCACAGCAACTGAATACATCGTCCCTAATAATCCCAGATGCAGCAAGCCTATCCAGATACTCGAGTGTGATCGCATTCTCAGTATAAGACCCTATATTTGGCGATACATAACCTGAAGGATCATCATGCCTACCCTCTTGCGAGAAAGATGGAAGCATCTGAGCTTTCTCTCGGATTATATTACACCTCGCACAACAAGGGGCATCCATGCCGTGATGATTCGAAGGTCGCGGACCACCACAACCCATAGTCCCTGGATAAACACCCCGCAACCCCATAGGATTACCGGCAGATCCCGGTGTTGATGTTCGAATAAGTTCCATTTTCCCAGACAAGTATATACATATACATTTCTAGTAGGTGTCATCGTATTGATGATCTTTGACCTCCACAGTTTCTTGAACAAATTCAACGACGGGACATACTTGTTTCCTGACAAAGACCTCCAAAACAGTACAAGCATCATCAGGAAATAAATGCCCAGACAAGGTCTTGGTATTCTCCGTACTATCAACAATATCCTCAATATCATTGCCATTGAGTTTTGCATATGACTCATGCGGTACAGTAATGAGTATAGACCTCCTCTTTGTGCCACTTGGTATCATATATCTGTAAGAAAACTCACTTGGAGGTATATCTGATGAGACAACCACAAGAGGAGCCAAAAACTGTTTCGTCTTGTCTGAGACACCCCTGCACTGCCGAAATCTTCTCAAACCATATGTCGTGATAGAACTGAGGAACGCGCCATCAAGATAACAATAGACCATGAAGAGAATGCACCCAATAATGATAACGACCAGTATCACGAAAAGAAATATACTCATTTTCACAAACACACTCATGTGAGCAAACTCAACACCAAACAAACAGCCAACGACACAGCGAGCACAACAACTATAAAAACAACCAAACGCATAGAACGTGTCAAGAAAAAGATACTCACTATAGCTGCAATAACTGCACCAACCACCACCACACAAAGCAGATCCAACATCGCATTCTCATTCTCCAACCGGGTATGAATCTTCTGTTCAAGTTGAGAAAAGTCAGTCCTAACAGCAGCCCCTGTCTTCCTCACACTCGCAAACGCATGACTACCCACCTTCTTCGCTTCTTCAGATACTACCAACGGCACAGAGAATGCATCCTCACCCACAACTCTCAGCTCCTGTCGCACCTTACGAGTGAGGACACCAATCTCTGCTGGCATAGACTCCGTAAGAGCCTTCAAGCGCATGAAATCTTCCTGAATTCCATATCCAGTTGCCCCAAAATCCTCTTTCACACGAGTCTTGATATCATTGACAGCTGAAAGAACAGAGCTCACATCATTGCGCAAAGAAGCATACACATCATCAATGGACGTCTTGATATCTGTTTCTACACCATCAAGCATAGGAGTACCAACACTTACTATCAACTGATAAAGCTTATCAATCGAACTCAATGCTGAGAGTGCAGCTTCCTTGAATGGGTTAAGAAACATAGTCTCCACACCTCTTGCATTGAAAAGATTGCGCATCTCCTCAATCATATTCAAGATGCTCTTGATAATCTCTTCTGTGATTTGGATGACTTCACCAAAGACTTTCTCGACCACCTCAACTGGTTTCTGTAACCCGTTAATCACATCCTTAAGAGGAGCCACAATATCATCAAAGATCCCTATTTTACCACACTCCCTGGCATTCATTATCACAATACTATTTCAACGTAAAATGACTCTCTGCAACGAAACTTATGCGGATCTCACATCTTCATTGAACCAGGAGCACGAAAAGATTATTGCTGAAGAAGACTTTGAAAACAGGTATCTTAAGATCATGTATAAAACTGTCTTGATGCGTGCTCTCTTTCAGTCATTACAAGAAAATCGTAATGATCTTGAGGAGGAGATCAAGACCATGATTGACATTCTTGATGGCAGAGAAGTAAGCAAAAAGCAGCCTTCACATGAAAAGTTGCTAGCATACACTCGCAACAACAATTGCACTCACCTCTCTTTCAAAGATGATAGATGGCACGAGTACTACTTCCCAAACACACTTTCCTCCACATTGAAAGCATTGTTCTCGGGATCAAGTACATCATGCATTCCAGCATATTTCACCGAAGATGGTGTATCTACAAGATACTATCTTGAACGTTCTAAGATCCAAGAAATCAAGAGACTTCATCCAGAAGGAACATCAGATGAATTATGCAACATTTGTATGGACAAGAGTGGGTACTTTGCTTGTGGGAATCAAGGATGTCGCAGCCTTATGTGTTGGACATGTTCTGCCAATTGGTTCCACACAGAGAACCGCTGCCCCTTCTGCCGCCGTGAAAATTTCCCACTATCACTACGAACTACCTAAAGCTCAAAGCATATAACATATATGGTCTTATGTTCTCGGTAGCCGCCAGACACAGTCTTACCAATTATTCCACTCCGAAAATATCTTTTCCAACAGTTAAAGCCGAAATTCTCATGGCTGGCTCGCATGCAATTCTACAGAATATCATCAAGCTAGAGAAACTTGAGTTGTCTGAGATCAAGAGTGAATTCAGATTTTACTTGATTCAGACCGCGATTGATGCTCGACGTTGTGGGCATTACACTTACGCCACCGAAATCATCGACATGTTTAAAGACCTGTTCGATGTCCAGACCGAGAAAGAGTCCCAGAAAGACACCTGCATCAAACCGTCTTCTGAACAGCAATGACTTTCCTCCATAAAAACTGTATAAAGTTATACAAACCTCCATCCCAACATCAAGAGTCAAGATATCATTATCAGAGTCCGGGCGCGCAACTAATGAGAATGTCCTGTCCCAGAATTCACATGGCGAACACTTGACGTGAAAGACATCTTCTGAGGTGCGCTCAACTGTTGGGTCACACCTGTTCGTGGTTGTTGGATTGCGTCTGTATGTGGAGCTGTTCTCACCTGTTGTGATGTACTCACTCGTGGGGATGCGCTTTCTTGTGGGTGTGCGCCTGTTTGCGGAAATGTGCCTGTTTCTTGGAATTCTTCTCTTTTTCTTACCTCTTGCTTGGCGCTTGCAATAAGGTAGATGCTTGCGCTAAATGCAGCTATCATGGATACAATACCAACAGTATGACAGATGCGATCTGCTTTAGCTGCTATAGCTTCTACACGGGTCTCCAGTTTATCCAACTCTGTCTTGATAAACCCAACAATACGTTCCATATCCTTGCTTGCTGCATCTTTGACAGCAGTAAGGTCAGACTTCACTTCAGAGAATTTAGCCTCAATATCTGAGACAATTGTGTCTCTAACTGTCTTTAGCTTGGTGATGTCTTTCTCTGCTGAAGAAGTGATATCAGTGATACCTGCCCTTGTCTTTGTTATGACATCTGTACTGATGGCTGAGATGCTTGTCTTGAAGCGAGTTTTGAGGGAATCAAAATCAGAACGTGCCTTTGTGATAGCTGTCTCAAATTCTTCATATGCTCCATTTCGGATAAAATCTGTGGCATTTGTGGCACTTGTGATTGCGCTTCGTGTTGCGTCCTTGAGACGGAGGATAGAACTGCTTACATCCTTCTCAAACGAGGAGATGGTAGCTTCTGCTTTGGTTTCCATCATACTCATCACTGATTTAATGGTGGTTTCTACTGCTTCTAAATCGCTCTTGACAATTTCACCAGATGATTGGAGGCTGGTTATAATGTCATCAAATACTGTTCTGTAGGCAGTGTTTGTTTCGAGGACGACTTTGGTGATGGCTGATTCAAGGTCTTTCTGTAGCCTGCCTTTCTCTGAGTCGATGGCACTGCGCAATTGCTCGACAAGACTTACGATTCCTTGCGTGACTGATATTTTCACTAACATTGTGATTGGTATATATACTATATACAGTTTAAGAGGGGGTCTTGTTCTTGAATATGGTTACAGGGACACCATGATGGGAGAAGGTCTTCATTTCCAGGTTGGGCGGAGGTTGTGGAGGCGCGGTCCTGAACGTTCGGTGTTCAAGGGGATCGCGGAAGTTAGACCTTATAGTTTGCGGAATGACAACAGCATGTTCGGTAGTGGGTCTTCGTTCAATGTTCTGGAGGGTCTTCCGAAGTTTCTCGAGTTCGGAACTCTCAACTTCTGGAGTGAAGTCCCCCGTGGGGCGTGGGACATCTTCTATTCCAGACCGTCCGGCCGCCCCTCCCACCTCCTGATGTTCTGCAACTTGTGTGCTGCGTTTGATCCTTGGCCCTTGATGTTGCGCAGGTTCTGTGCTGTGTTTGACTTTTGCATAATTTCTTGTGCCTACGGCTATGTCTTCAGAGCCTTCGTCCTCTGAGGCGTCTCGGTCAAAGATTCCTGCCAGGGGATCCTCTTGAGTCTCTTCATCACTTTCATCCAAACTCTCTTCAAGATACATTTCACGCCCTCGAATATACTCAAAGTCGTCATCAAACAGATTCCAAATAGCCTGAACAAGGATATTGTGGTACATCTCATATTCTTCAATTTGGCCAAGATAGAGAAGCACAGGATTGTGTGATAAATGATTGTTATCGGCTAAGGCACTTCTAATGTTCTCTGCAATCGTTTCGATGTTGTCCTCCATCTCAGATGCAACATACTCCTCCAGATCATCGATATCCCAATAGTCCATATCCTCTGGTGGGTTGATACCATATTCAGCCAGGTCTGTCAAATCGATAGAATCATCCCTCTGCTCTCGAACAATGAGAAACTTCATTTTCCACACATCCGGATCAGCACGATAGACATTCAAAGCAAGAGTATATAAATATACATCTACATAAACGCAGCTTCGATAAGCTTGTCGAGCGGCCTACGAGCCATCTCGGCATAATAATCATAATCGATTGGTTCTTCTGTGGTAGGAAGTCGGTAGCAGTATGCACGACCCAGTGGCTTTTTGTCAGCTCCTGTGTTAGTAGGAGGACGTGTCTGCTTTGTAACAACAAGAGGAATCTTGGTACCAGGTTCCGCAAGCTCACCAATAGAATGAAGATAGTTTGCATACACCTTCATTGGTGCTGAAGGGCTTGCATATGAATGAGCGAGCATCTTTGACACAGCAAGCATTGAGTTTGGAATACGACCCTCATGCAACTCTACAAGACGTTCTTCTAAAGCACCAATGACCTCCTCGCGTGTCCTGTCTTCAAGAATCATGGTCAAGATACTTGTGTAAAGCTGACGTGCAAAGGGACTTGTATCACCACGAACAGCTGCAGCACCACGCACGAATGTAGCCCTCTTTGGCCAGGTGACATAGCCCATATAACGCTTCTTGTCAATGAAGATGGCATTAATCACCTTCTCAAACTCCATCATCATAGGCTTTGGAAGTGTCTCATTGATAGAATCAGCAATAGCCTTTCCTTTCTCTACAACATCATCATTGACAGGGTCACTCAGCAGTGGGATTTCCTTCTCAAACACTTTGACACCATTAACCAAACGCGGCATCTGGAACATTAATGAGTCTGTGTCACCATAGATAATCCTGAAGCCTTCTCGGACAAGAGTTTCACGCACTTCCTGAATCTTTGACCTACCAATGAAAGTGATGGCTGCCGCACCCTGAGGAAAGGACATACGACCAACTGCAGCACCAAGACAGCCATAAATTGAGTTCATGACAACCTTCACCAACTGCTGGCGCTGATCATACATTTCTTCATCTACCTTATCACCCCTCTTTACTGCTTCCTTCATGAGCTTCTTGTACATTGCACGCGACTCAGTAAGCTCTTCCTGAATTGTAGGGAGAATGCCAGGACGCTTGCTCTTCTTCACAAAGTGTGCAATCATGGTCTTCAGGTTCTCAACCACAGGCAAACCACATGCACGACGAAGAAGATCAGTAAAAGCATTCTTGTACTCCAGGTTGAAGCGATTCCACTTCATCACACTCTCAACGTACTCTGGATCCTCAATGCGTGTAGGATCGATATCATCTCCGTTTAGACCTTCATATTCATCGAAATAAGCAGGCAACTCTTGAGCACCAACTTCAACAGGAATCTCAAGCTTCTCGTACTCGTCTGGAGTACAACCACGTGGTGGAAGCTTTGAATAAGTAGATGGACAGATGTTGTAAGCACGTTGGGCAGTTGGATACATCGACGCAAAGTCAAGAGTGATAACATCTGTATGCTTACCTTTAAGGGGTACCTCAACATGACCACCCTTCAACTTGAACTCCTCACCACGTGTGTGTGAAATAGGGTGATATGCAAAACCAAGACGCTCTGCAGTCCGAAGAAAATTTGTGTAGCTCTTCTGAGTCTGACCTGTGATTGTTACCTCATTTGCATCCTGGAAAAAGATAGAAGCAGACTCACGCACAGAAATCCAACACTTCGTGCGATGGAAAATCTTCATACACAGACGACTGTCCTGAATACAATAAGAACAGATGCGAGCAATCTGGTCTGTCTCCCCTGACCTATATGCAAAGAAAGTCTCTGCATATGACATATCAGCCTTTGACTCACCGATCAGGAACTCTCCAAGTGACTTCAGCGAATGAGACTGTAGTTCGCCAGGAGTACCAGGAGAAGTCTTCATCTTGCGCAGCATAATCAGTGTGTCAAGAATGATACGTCCATAGCAGTTTGGAATGACATATTCATGCCAAATCCCACCAGCACCTTCCCACGAGCGAGTCTTGTACTGTTCCGTATTCTCAATATCGAGGCTGATTGAATACAGAACATCACTACCTGGTAATTGCACTTCAAGTTCGCATGGATGAATACGGCCAAACCCCATTACCTCACTCATCACCGTACGCTTTGCAATATACCCAAAGTCGTAACAGCTTGAGTTATGACCATAGATGACATCTGGATCTTGCATGCGAATAAGGTCAAAGAAAGTCTTGAAGAGAGATTCCTGGTCTGGTACCGAAATAACTTCTTCCTCACTATTACCTGTGCTGATGTCTCTGTCATGCACACAGATACAAACAGTACGATGAGGTCTGTCCTCGTCTGACCAAGTAAAGAGAACTGAGATACAATAGAGAAGGTCGTCCGCGACAATTGGGTCTGGCATAGAAAGAGATCCATCAATACCATACCTCGCACTATATGTTTCACAATCGAAAGTCATCTCAAGCACACGCGGAGGAGCAGTCTCATCACTCACGGGCTTGATATCTGATGACTTGATGGCAAGTTCTTTCCTATCACGCTCTATTTCATAGTCGCGCAGGTCGATGGGTTCGGTCTTGGTCTCATCGAACTCAATCCACTGACAAGGTTTCATACCAAGATCAGAGAAAAGTTTATTCTCCTCTGTTGGATACTCAGCGACAGTGTAGTTGTTTGCAGACATCACAGCCTTGATCCGCACAAGTTCCTTATAACTCTTTGCATGAACCTTGTAGTGAGTTGTCGCAAAGCTTGAATATGTCTCAGCATCATATAACTTGACTATCTCAATTGGCTTGGGCGTTGTCAAACCCTTGTCGCTAAGAGCTTTTTCAATAGCAAGCTTCTCGCCTGTGATTTCGTATGGTTTCGCGCCTTCCTTCTTGTTTGACTTTGCATACAAGTAGGTATGATGCTCAACAATACACAGTGTGATGGGGTTTGATTCCTGATCAAGACAGAACATAAAGAAGGTACCATCGATATACCGGGTTGTCATAATGTAAGCACGAGTCATTGTTGATGATATCATTTTCCACACAATCACCAAACATCCCCAAAGCAACATACCTATACTGGTCAGGATCCCACCACACCCCAAAGCACTACGCTAGGGTGGTATGCTGGAGTAGGAGGATACTAAAATGTGTAATGTCCTTCTTACATCAAGTACCGCCGAAGAGATGTGCTTGCACCTTGCCAAGACTTTGAAGACCTTGGATAAGGGTTCTCTGAAAGATTTTGTAAAGGAGCTGAAAAAGGCCTCAGGCCTGAGGTGCATCATCAACGAACGAGGATGGACCCTTGCTAACGCAGAAATTCATCCCCCGTTACCTGCCGAAGAGCACAAACATGCCTATATTTCAATATGGGCCATCCACACCCCACACCGAGGTAGGGGCCGACCCAAATTTGAGGGTGTATATGTCATTGAGCCAAAGTAGGGTACAACCCAAGACCAAAGGTACAAGTTATAATATATAACCCCGCACTTGCATGAACACTCATACACATGAATCATCTCCACAAATCCTGAACGGACAAACCCTCATCACCCCACCCACAACAAGCCCAACGAGACACGAAACCATAACAATCACCCACGGATAATGCTCAAACCCCTCAATCCCAACACACGGTGAAATTGGCCGAAGCTCCTGATACATACCAAAACTTGCAAGACACGCAGCAAGAGAACACTCAACAAGAAACGCCACAGACGCACACAAATTCAACAACCTACGATTCTTCTCCCTCACTTCCGGCAGAACAACCTTATCAGGCTCCGTTCCACCCTCATACGAAACGCAAAACCAACACTGCAACAAAAACAAAGACGGCGTACGCGAAATAAAGATAGACGCCTGAAACACAACCAGAACAACAAGCTGCACCAGAAGAGCAACAGAAAACCACTTCTTATATTCAATACCCCCTTCCACAGCAACAAACCCGTTGATGACAAAGAGAACAATAGAGGCAAAGAAGCTTACAATGTGCATGAAATCCTGAACAAGCGAGCCATTAACCATCCCACAACAAATCTTTGCGCCAAAGCTATACCAGAGAGAAGGACTACGCGATCGAACCTTCTCCGGTGGAGCAGAAGGAAAGGAACCGACTAACCCAATGAGGATATCGTCAGTCAGTTACTCAACTCCAAGAGCCTAAAATAGACCTTTTTGACAGCTATGTCATGCCCATCTCCGGGACTGATTTTGTCCGTTATATAGCCATGATCTCTTTCTTAGCTGAGTACATGAAGAAACAAGGATTAGAACCCATCAGGCCCAAAGTAATCTATGCTGCATCAGGAGGTTGTCTCGCCGCCTACATTGCAATGATGTCCTCCTTCACAAGCAACATAGAAGAATGGACCTTCTCCTCAGAAATGTTCATCAAACGCCCAACGCCTATCACACCACGCCTACTCACATTTGCACTCCGAGGATACCTCTACCACCGCACTGATCTTACCGAATACATCAAAGAAGCCTTCATCCCCTGCAAACTTCAAGACGTCGAAATCATCACAGGCTACTATGAGCCTGTCGAATGCACAAGCAAACGCTCCATTGTAAAGATTGTGTCCAACTACCCACAAAGCCTATCTGCCCTTACCCCACGAGAACCAAACTTCAAGCCTAACATCTGCATCGTACATCCAGAAGAAAAACCAGCTACCCCCACAGAACAAGACACCGACCCAACTCTCTATCGCTCCAACCTAAAGAAATACCTCGACAGACTAATGCTTCTCGTGTCCGATGCACTCCACAAAACCACAAACATCCCGTTAATAATGGAACCCATAGGTGAATCGAAATGCATTGATTATGGAATCGTCGCACCATCTCCAAGGGTAATCGCAGGAGCCAGTTCCAACCGATCCATCTACTTCTCCCCCGTTGATCTTGACAGGGTAGTATCAAGTAGAGAATCCGAAATGTTCTTCCATCAGTACATTCTAAACGATATCTTTCTTCTCTCAAACCAATTCTCAAAATCCAAGAAATTCACCAAGACCGATACATACCAATCCTTCAAGGAAGTTTTAACACACATTCTCACATTAGCACGTTACTGCCTTGTGATCTACTCAGCTGTATCAACAGAGATCGACATCAACAGCTTCACCAACAACACAATAAAGAACAGTGTCAAACTCTGCAAAACAGGACTACGATTCATAGTTTTCCACGACTAAGCGATGTATATCATATACATAAATACTGACCTATCAAACCACAATCTGTCAATAGTATGATCCGCTGGAACCATGGAGCCCTGGGATATAAGCCAAACCGGTACGTTGCAAAGCAAATTCATTCTTCGTCTCATGATAGTTTTTTACATCATCCCACAGACTTGATATCTGCGCCTCGTTTGCAGGTGTGATAAAGTAGGACGCATCAGTGAAGAAAGACCTCACATCAATTTCCCTCTTCTCAAATGTCTGCTCACAGAGAGAATCATATATATCAGTATGCCAGTTCAACCATATATGATCCATCAGCATATTTTCTTTCACCATTTCAATAGCTTCATCACGAGAATCTCCCACTGCCACATCAGTCCAAAGAGTTGAACCCAATTCAGATGCTCTCAGAACTTCACTCAAGCCCATAACAACCCTCCTCAATGCTCCAACCTCACACTGGTTAAGAACAGCATACTGAAAAACATATCTATGATGAAACCTCGGAACAATCCCACGATAATGAACGATACAACAATGCACCATTTTCAAACCCCACGCAACCCACATACCAAACCCCAATTCAAACACAAGACCACAAGCCTACTTTTTCTGAGACCATTCCACAACGCGGGCTCACACATACTACTACAGACTTAGTTCTTGACGGGTAATGGAAAACGCCCAAGGGCACTGAAATAACAGGATCCATCAACAAACTCAGAACCAAACTAGCGCTATCACAATTATAATTCACCGAGGTACCTAACTGAAGATATATAGCCTATATCACAGATCCTTAGATGATATTGACAGAAGCTCAGCCTGGAGATACGACAGGTCACTACCGCTGTCTGAAACCTCTTTCCTCACTCGGTACTTTTCGTAGAAAGACCTCGCAATAGGTAGTAGAAAAAAGATCAACCCTACGGCCGAGCTTAGATATGTAACTACCAGGATAGATACTTCTTTTGCCTTGATCAAAGCAAGGATAATACCAACACTCTGACCAAACGCAGATGAAATATTAGAGTATCCTATAGCAAGAGGCTGCAATGGTTTCTTCCACAGAATAAACACACAGTACAAGAGATTTACGACAACTGTGATTATACCAAGAACTCCACAATCCTCACTCAAAGTACTACACGAGACAACAAACAGCACAAGGAAATCAATCCACATACCACCCTTGGTCGTATATCCTTCAATCAGAGGCCCAAGCAATTTCGGTACTCCATCCCACTCACACAAATCATCTGTGATCCTAAAAAACCCCTTTCTCCCAGCCAAAGGACGAACTCTCGTATCCATAGACCTAACCTCCTTATGTAGAGCTATAAGACCAAAGACATAGAAACACAAGCTGACAAAGATAGTCAAGACCTCATACCACTCCCTCCTATACTTCCCAAGCGAGACAATAATCGGGGACGTGAAATACAGAAGCAAAGTAAAACCCAACTCCATCCCCTTATATTTCAACATCATAACGACCAGATCAGCCCTACACGGAACACGCCTCTCAACACAGTACCCAAGAAGAGTGATAACAAACACAACAGCAAGAGTGAAAACAACATCACCGAAGAAGACAGCATGCACCCCCAACGGGTTCTCATACCATTCCAATTCACGCATAGAACCACACTGCCCCCTAATAACCGCGAGAAATGCATTTGTCCGCCCACCCATTGAACTTGATCCTGTAGAAGAAATCACTGCTACACCTACCGCTACACCTAACTCAACACTCACCTCCCCCTGCTCTACAAATGTACCCTCGGAAATCCCCACTCTAACTGGATCTGTCTCAGTAGCTTTCACCAAACCAGAACGACTCTTTGTCATCTCAACACCCCTTGTACCAGACTTGCTCTCACTCTTAGACCATACATACTCTGAAACAGTTCCTGGTACTGTAGTGTGTTTCTTGTTCTTGGACCCAGAAAGAGTGTATTTACTAGACGAAATCAATGACCTCTGATGCATCAAGGTAGTATGACCTCCATCAACTGAACTGCGCACTGAAATGCCACTGTCAATAATCGACCTGCTCATAGACATTGAACTATGTGAAGCTCTTGACTTGTTCATAGACATTGAACTATGTGACTTGCTCATAGACATTGAACCGTGTGGAGTCCTTGATTTGCTCAAGGTCTTCGACTTGCTTGAAATACAAATTGAAGTACTTTCATTGATGGAAATACTCATTGTTTGTGAAGGGATAGTCTGAGTTTCAGCTGGCGAGATGCTTTTGGTACGCATTGATGAGCTCAAACTTTTGTCAGGGGAGTTGCTTGCAACAGTCAGTCTTGTGCTACTTCCAGAAAGTGTCATTGAATGATCCTCACTTTGAGATATGCTTCTTGTCCATTCTCCAATAATGAGATCAGAAACATCGTACGAGAGTGTTGTACATGAAGAGATGCATGTACCATATCCTCCGGCAACAAATCGTGATTGTAGAAGAGATCCTGTAGGTCGGTACATAGTATGTCCCGTAGGTAGAAACATAGCATATTGAATGTACCCATAGCCGCTGACAAATCCATAGTGGCTGCAATTGGAGAGTTCAAGGTTGCTAGCGTTTGTTCCTCTGTATGTGCCGGTGTAGTTTAAGTATGTTGTGTTCGGTAGGAACATATCAAGGACAAGGACTGAACCATACATAGACAACCTGCCTGGATTTTCATACTTTGCTGCTACTTTGATAGTACCTTTGTAGAGATATTTCAGGGTCCCGTCTGTATCGCTGATGAGAAGGATATCTCGATGACCATCACCAGACACTTTCACGTAACCATTTGCTGTGAGGAGGTTCTTCACAAATAGGATTCGGTTGAGTGCGTTCTTATTCACCCCTGAGAAGGCATTCTTAGCAAGAAGTGAGAGACTGACATTAGTGAGATTTCCTTGCAGAGAATAGATTGAGTTATTGATAATTGTTGCATAGATGTATCCATGACGATCAGAACCTACTGTCAGACCATCCACATATGATGCCTTGTTGCAATCACCATAGACAGTTTGTATGTAATATGGATTAAATTTAGAGACATGTTTGATGCAGCTCTTGTTGCCTTCTGCATAGTCTTGTGATACAAGGTATCCAGTGATAGAGTTCCCTGTAAAATAGGGGATAATATGTGTAATATCACTCAAAGTACCAACTCCGCGCGGGCCATCTACTTGTGCGCTTGAGGATGGATATGGACAAACGCTTGGTATTACATCATAAAAAGTGTAGCCTTGGTCCTTAAGGGCGAAGAGTTCGCATGTGTTTTTTGACCACGCGATAAATACGTTCCTCTGATAATCAAACATCATAGTTGATATCAACACAGTTGCGTACTGTGTTACTAGTCGGATACAGTCGGTCAATATTTTGATAGGATAGTATGGGTTGGATGTTGGTCTTATCTCAACACCGGAGCAAAATGTCTTCTGATAGGTTTCTTGAGTCCATTAAGCCCCTCACTGATCGTCTTAAAGCAGAGGTTGGTGCTTCTACTGGTGATGGTGAAAACATTACAGTTGAACTCAGTGTTTATGGTTTAGAATATACACTTATACTGCATGGCGAACGTGTGGAAGTGATTCGTGGGGATTTGAGGAGTTATTTCTTGTTGTCTGAGGTTCCTCGTCTTAATCATGTTTGTATGCCGCTGGTTGAACGTATTGAAACTACAGGCTTCAATTTGGACATCTATGAGCTTAAAGCAGATGACATCTCGTTGCGACTACATCTTATCATGCCAGGTGATTTTTGTCTCTCGCAAGAAATTGTCTTCTATGAGGGTGCATGCACACAATTGTCTGCGAACTTCATTAAAGCGCGTTAGATGTATATTGATATACATGCTCCAACCAGGTTGAATCTAGATTTGGGCTGGCTTGGTTTCTACATCTTTATTTGGGTGGCGTATCATTGCGGTAATCGCGCGTGGCACGACTTATAGCGTAGAAGGCTCCGACAACGATGGAGAACATGATTGCTATCTCACTGAATATTGATGTGAAGAAAAAGAAGGTGATGACACTGGTTATGAGGAAACCAAGGAAGAGTGATGCTGCTGTTCTGAGGTGAATGATAACGTTACAGATGTAAAAAATTGTCACTGCAATAATAAGCCAGATAAGGATTTCAACAATAAGATCTATTTTATCAGCCATCAAATTGTCGGAAGCAATGGGAAACATAATATCTTATCAACTCCTGTATGAAATATACGCTGGAATTTTCAGGACGCCGGAATGCTGGACTCCTCTGCGATAATTATACGTGCTTAGACATCGCATGTGTAAATAGTAATCTATCTGATGAGGGCTACCAAGAGGAACATTAGCAGTTTGCGATGTGCGGAAGGGAAATGTATGGTGTTGCAAGCGTTGTTGATGGTGGTAAAGTTCTCATTGTTCTGGACTTTGGGGTTGCGTGATTGGAGCTGCCTGCGTTGCAGGAGACTACAATCTGGTTTCTTGTGTTCTCTCTGGGTGTTGGGATTGGACATTGTTAGGTGAGGGGTTGGATTCTGCTGGGTATGTTGGGATGTGTTTCTGTATGTTTGCTGGAAAATCTTGTTTGTATTGGTGGGAGGGTTGTGGGTAAAATGTCTCATGCTCTCACGTACAAAACTCTTTCGGACAAATATACTGTTGTGACTGGTAGGATTACTCCTGCTCAAGAAGAAGAATTCCGTGCTCGTGGTGGTAGTTGGAGTCTTAGCCATAACGGTTGGGTCATGCCTCCGGGCTATGATACAATTCAGAGTCCTACTAGGCCTGCTCAAGTTGGTCCAATGCCTTCAGCTGCTGCTGTATTACCGCATGTTATTACACCCGCTGTTCCAGGTGTTTCATACACTGTGATGGAGGATGGTGCTCTACGTGTGTTAGGAAATACCTATAATATGAAAGATGCGATCAAGGGAGCAGGTGGTATTTGGCTTCCTTTAGCAAAGAGATGGGATTTCGCACCAGGAACTGATGTCTCGGTACTTGAAAATCTTGGTATCTACAGGGCTTCTTCGTCGGTGGATACTCCAGCTGCTAGGTCTAGTGAGGATACGAAAACTCGTCTTATTATCTCGAAGCACACATATGCTGTGAAGGAAGAGATTAAGAAAGCTGGAGGTCGTTGGGATCCCCGAGCGAAGGGGTGGCGCGTCCCACTTGACTTTGATGATAGTATCATTCCACAATCAGTTTCGAAAACACACACTTCTCCTCCTGCTCCTCTTTCTTCTCCCCTTTCTTCTCCTCCTCTTCCTTCACCTCCTGCATGTGAATTCTGCAAGAAAGTTGGTCATACCCAGGCTAGCTGCAGCTATGAATGCGACTACTGCGGAGCGAAGAGACAACATCTCACTGGAGATTGCCCGACTGAGAGCAGGTGCTGGAAACTACTGAAAGGAAGCAAGAACTTCGAATGCACATGTGATGGTTCAACTGTTTGCTGGTACTGCAGGAACATGTGTTGTACAGATGCTAGCATCACAGATTTTACTGAAACTGAAGCTTTTTCACGATGTCCTGTACATGGTCCTAGGAAATATGATATCTAAGACCACGACCGTATATAGATATACGCCAACCGCATTTCTTGTACGTTCATGGATATGGCTATATGAACCGAGGGATTTGTAAATCTCCACGTACGTGTGCCGGATCCCAGCGGGCCATACTCATCAAAGCAGGGATCGTGATGCTTGGAATTGATGTGCTGGAGGAAAGTTTGGTAGCATGTGTTATGCGGAACTTTAAGATGTATGGAAGTCGAGAGTGTTGTACGGGGGAGTTAGCTATCTGATACTGACGCAAAACGCTATGCTTCATGCCAGATTGGAGGTGTTTAAAATGATGATTGCTGAGATTTACGATAAGGTGGAATTGGATGATGAATTCTGGTCTAAAAATTGGCAGGAAGGGGTTGGCTATCTTCGTTATAATATGTACTTCAACCTTCCGAATCTTGGTGTTGCGCGGGATATGTATGTCTGCATGTTCCTCCCAGAGCATATTGTTCGTGCGGCGAACCATCGTCATGCGCGCGAACTCAACTTGGCTTCAGGTATTAAGTATCCCTATCGGGTGAAAACTGTGTCTCCCAACATGGAAGATCTGGAATGGGTGGCATGTAGGCTTCACAATTACCGTACTCTGAAATATACAGGGAATCCTATCAGAACTGTGCTTCAGAATAAAGCGAGGTTTGAACATGATAGTCTGGATTCAGCAATCACGACTGTGTTGGGAGAAGTTGTGCCTGTAAAGAAGCCCAAGAGAAACTTCCAAGCAACCCGTGAATTGGAGGTTAAAATCTCCCGTGAAGAACAGAATTTCAAGCTTTTAAAGCTTCGGATTGACACTACAGTAGGCTACATCACCAGGCTGATTGTGACTGAAGAGGAACGTCTGGCCAAGTTTGAAGATACCTATGAGAAGTTACTTGAAGAAATCCGGTCACCAGATACGTCTCCCTTGACGACATCAATGATTGCAGATAATTTATCCATCGTCAGTAAAGAGATTGATGCTCTGCGTCTCTTGATAGAGAAAGCCAAGAAGCTTGTGAAAAACATCAGCTCAAGTGATGAAATCACGAGCCTACGTCTAGCTCTCAATACAGCGCTCTCAGGCAAAAACGTCTCGGATGCGAAACTCGAGTGTGCGGAACTGCTGCTTTCAGGTACAAAAAAGCAGATCGAAACACTCAAAGACCGTGTTGCGGAGCTTGAAACTGTGGTGGATGAAGAGATAGGACTACGTGAAGAAGCGGAGGCAGAAGTTGAACGTTTGAACGCACGTATATCTGGCCCAGGGAATGATTATTTGACTCAACATGACCTGGATTTTGCTGCCACATGTGGGTGTTCGATTGTGCTTGTCATTAATGAAAAAGGTGATTTGACTGACAAGTATCCGCTTGAAGAGAGTGCCATAGAAGGCCTACGGAATTATATTGTTCCTCCTTGCACAGAGGAAGATGCTTGTCTGGTTTGTTCAGACAGACATGGCGTTCTCTCCTGTGGAAACTCCTCCGGCGACGCGTCGTGCGTGGGTAAATACTGTCGGGAATGCTTTTACAGGTGGTTTGTCAAGAAAAACGCATGTCCCCAATGCCGCAAAGAAATCATACCCTTGAATCTGCGCCAACCAACTGCTGAAGATCATATTTAACCAGCGTCAAGCGGGTGCATCGTATGGCGCTATATGATTACAACCAAGACATCCATGAAAAACCAAGTCATCTGAGTCAAGAGCAGAGGGTTTCACATGTACCCCACAATGGATGGGAAATCTGTCCCATGCTCTGCCTTCTTTATTGTCAGTCTCGTGTATTCCTTGATGAGATTGACTTCTTCATGGGATGAAGGCGAAGTGGCTAAGAGGGTGTTGGATCCCTTGAATGTGGAGGATTAGGAGATATTGGGTCTAAAGCCTTAATCATGCACGCGACACGTCTTGAGTATATTTATATACTTCTATTTCAGGAGTTCGATGGTGAATTGTCCGTAGAATGGGGATGTCATCGTGAGCACACGCAGGGAGCTTGGGTTTTTGACAAGGTTGCCGGAGATTGATATATCGCTCTGGAGGAATGATATGTTGCCTTGGATGCCTCCTGTGAATGACCTCACGGGGATTTGTGTGAGATCTGAGGTTGCAATCGTCCTGGTAATGAATCTTAGTGTATAGTAGAAGATGCTCCCATCTGATAGAGTGGTGTAGAAAGGGAAGCTTTCGGTGAGAGAAGCGGCAAGGATTTCCAGCGTGTTTTCCCCGTTTAAGGTAGTGGTGATTTTGACTACATTCGCGAGTGTCTGACCAATAGTGGCTATGTTCTTGCCATCAAGTGTTCCGGCAGTTTGGAAGGAAAGGCCAGATGGGGAACTTATGACGGATCCGACTGCAATGATCTTCTCGGTGATGGTGCTTTGTGGGGTGGTTTGTACAATGACATACGTCTTTGCTCCATTCTTATCTATGAATCCGATAGGCCTGGAGAATGAAATGACTGATGTGGATGTGATTGTTAGGGCAGAGCCGCTTAGGATGAGTTCTGCGAACTGTTCTCCTGTCTCTGTGTAGAGGTTGAGGACCTGGTTTGTTCCATTTGTAGTCATGGTGTTGTATGTGATGCGGGTGGGTTCGGTGGGGAGCAGATACTGTACTGTTGAACTCACTGGGATTTTATAGACAGGTTGTGTGGCCACGTCTCGACTAATGTCAATAAGCACGCTATCCACGCTGATCTTGGAGCTCAATATGTTCTCTGCTTGGACGAGAGTAGGTTGGAAACCAGAGCTGATATTTGAGATCTCAAGGCTGTTTCCCAGAAGTTTGAAGCTTGCATAGCCAAGATCTAATGTACTGCCGTCTGTAAGCTCGCTGTCAGCAACAAGAACGCATGCGACATTTGTTCCAAGTGTGATTACGGGTGGTGGAGACTGCTCAATTGTTTTGAGTGGGTGAGTGGAGAGACCCACATCTATTGAGATTGTCTGTGTTGGTGCTGTACTGTTGTTAAGGGTGTAGCTGATTGTCAGTTTAAGGGATTCTGCGCTTGAGATTTCAAAAGTGCCGTCGGTGTTGATAATTACACTTGCTGTGCCAATAGTCTGTTGCATGTTTGGTTGGAAAACGCTTGTCAGTTGATTTGATGGTACAGACGAACCAGATGCTGTATAGCTCATTACAGTGGAGCCAGAGGTCTGTTTGAACAGACTTCCTTTGTATCCGAACGCAACAATATCAAGATTTTGCTCATTCGGCACCTGAGTGATGGTAACGAAATTTATCTTGCTGTCCTTTGTTATGACCGTCAATACAACTGGACTTGAGAGTGTAGCAGACGTTGAAACTGTAAGTATCTGTTGCGTTGAGTTTATTACTGTGCCGAGGGCAAGCTTCACGTTCTTCATTATATAGGCATCCAACGAAACGGGAACACCGTCAATAGATACGACTGGAGATGAGAGTGCAAGTGTTGTCTCAAGGTTTGATACAAGGAGAACATTCAGCTCATTTGTGTCTGCAGGGTTGCTGATGATGAGTTCAAAGCTTAGTGGTGAAGTAAGATCTGTGTATTTCGAGCTTTGAACTGTGCAGGTGAGCATATAGTTGCCAGAACTCCTGAGTGTTGTTGTCTTGAGAATTCCTGCGCTGATAACCATCCAGGAAGGCAGTGTAGAGGAGAATGTTGCACCTCCGTCTGTGGAAATCTTCCATCCAGTGAAGACGACTTGGCCCACTCCGCTCACTACAAAGTTGTTCAGGTTGTAGTTCAGCGAAGCACCAATCTGAGCAATGATAGGTGTTGTCTGCGTAATGATGTTTGCAAGCGTCTCAACATATGGATTGATAGGGAATGAGCTTGACTCAATAGAAATCTCCAGACCAGTTAAATCCCAGATGCCAGGCTGTTCGGGGTAGAGACTTATACTGCTTCCTCTCGATGCATTGATATAACCTACTATTGCTCCATCACCATATACAGCATAGCCTCGGGAGGTGAGTATAGAACCTGGGTTTGGCACAAATCCAATGGTTGCAATGGTTGTGCTGGGCACGTCAGATAGCTGGTCATAGGAAAACTCAGTTGCTGAAGAAGCACCTGCAATCAAGTACTGTTTCTGTGAGCTTGCAGCGACGATGATGTATGTGCCGCCGAAGATGCCTACATTACCATCTGAAAGCTTTACTATGATGGTAATTGAGGGTCGAGAGGAGGTTAGTTTCACTGTGAGTTCCATTCCTGAGACTGCAGACACGTATTGGGATGTCATTGTTCCATAATTCGCGCCATCAATTGTGTAGCTCTGGATTGATGTGCTTGGTATGGATGAAGTGAATACGGGGTTGAATGTGCCTGACCAGCTTGTTTGCTGGATGTTTTGTACGGTGCTTGGGTCGTATGCAAGAAAGGAAATCATTACTGGCGCTGATGTGATGCCTTGGTTTGTGAGTGTGCAAGCCACAGAATGCTGACCCGGTGTGGAGAAGGATACAGTGATGCCAGTTGAGGAATTGCGTACAGAAGTATCTGTGCTTGAGAGGTCTGAATCAAGGGAAACCATCTCTGACAGTACTGTATAGCTCTTATTGATGGGGATGATGAACTCTGGGTTCTGCACAATCAAGGTAGGCTGCTTCACAAGGGTGCATGTAAATTTCAATGTGGCGATGGTCGTTGTTCCAATCTCTACTGACACTGTACTTGTCCCGACTGAGTATTCTGCTTGGTATGCAGACAGTGTGGAACCTGAGGCAGCATTGTTTGAATCAATCATAGCACCAGCATTGAGCAGAGATGTCTCCTGTTCAGGGAAAAACAGGGCGAGTAAATCGATTACATACGGAGACTCTGGCTTGATAACATCATCTACAAGAGTTGTTGGGAAACGCACAACTCCAGTTGGAATTGTTTCTGGTAAGATGAGGACAGTGAAAAGCACCACTTCTTCATTTGAGTAGATGAAGTAGTTTCGGACTATGGTTGATGTGGAGAAGAGATAAATCACGCGTCCAGACATGGAGTACTCAGACCAATCGAGAACATCATCGCTTGTTCCTGTCAATGTCTGTCCATCTCGATTGAATGAGATGAGAGTCGAAGCAGCACTCGTTGGCACTGAGATAGCAGTGGAGTTTTGCTTTGTACGAGCTGTTCCACTTGCATCTACTGGAGCTTGAGCAAGGACTTGACGGACATTCGTGGGATCCCACACGAAGACAGAAAGTGTGATTGACACTGAAGTCTTGTAGAGTGTGGAAGATTCACTGGTTGAGGGGAAGTAGTCGAATGTGATAACAACTTGGTGCCCGCCTGGCAGAGGACTACTCGACCCCGGCGTTGTTGCGCCATCTTGTGCAGCAGTGAAAGTGGTTTCCTGCAACGAGTTGATAGACACTGAAAGACCATTGTGTGAGCCTGAAGAAGGCAAGGAGGAGACTACATTTGTGCCATCAATAGAGATGCCAGTTACTGTGTAATCAGTACCTGAACCGAACTGCGTAAGTGGCAAGTTTTCCTTCAGCTCTTCCCCTACTTTGATAAGACGATTGAGATTTACACTACCAGGCTTCGGTATCACCTTGATATTGAGTGTGGATTCAAAATCCTCCGTAGTTCCAGTAGGAGATTCAAATTCGTACGAAACGATGTTCTGACCAACTGCAAGACTTGTGGCTGATACAGGGTTGCTTCCAGTTGATGAGACATACTGCATGCTGGACACAGTAACGGTGCCCGGTCCAGAATACACGGGCCCGGATGGTATGTCGCCTGCATAATATTGCAGATTTACTGTTTCTGCAAAAGGATAAGGCAGGACGGTCAGTTCTAGTGCATATGTCATCCTGCCGCTCTCGCCTTTGACGACAATGTATAGGGTCTCTGTTTTGCTTGATGAAACAGGTGAAATGCTTGTCGCTGTGATGCTTTTGCCAGTCATCTTCACATTGAATAATGAGGTCTTGAAAGCGGCAGAACCAGTGTATGGAGTATGAACGGGAGGTGTCAGCGTATAACTTTCAATTGGGAAAGGCATAGCACCTTCCCATTCACGACAGAAGGAATGCTTCTCAGAAACTCCTTTCACATCTACAATGTTAAAAGATACACCACATTCATAAAACGGTGATGAACCATCGTAGTCAAGCTCTGCAACTACTTCACTCTCCTGGATAACCACGCTCTGGCCAATGTTGTAGTGATTTCCATCAATGCTGACTGGTACATCTGGAACCCAAGTCAGGCTATCCGAGGTACTAAAGAGATATACATCACTATGAGTAGGAGCAGGGACATTCCTGAAACTGTAGAGCTTTGAATTCCCTGACGAATCCAGGATATAGTACTGTCCGACTTCAACGCCTGCTTGACTCAATTCAATCTTGATAGAAGTAGGAGTACCTGTTGGAAGACCTGTGAAGCTCACTCCTCCACTTGTGTAAGGTTCGGATGCGACATCAATCTCTTCGCCGGTGGTGGTGTGAATAGTTGTGCCAGTGATAAGACATGCTGTGTAAATTTCCTGGATAGTGATCTTTCCATTGTCAAGAATGAGCTTAAAGATACCTCCATCACCAGATTCTGTGCGGAATTCACCATAACTGAATGGCACCATCACAACAGTTGTGCCAGTAGAAGGCTTGATTAGTGCTGACAGGTTCAAACTTGCTTCATATTCAAAATCACCAGCTGGTAGAACATCTCGGTACTTCATGCTTGATGTGTAGAACAAGGTTTGTTTGAGTGTGATTGGTGTGAGAACTTTGAATAAGAACTGCGTATATTGGAACGTTCCATCTGCAGCACTGGTCCTTGCGACAAAGGTTTCAGACATATCTGCATCAGGTGTCCTCTTCACAAGAAGGCCATCAGATGTTTGTGTGATGAAGGAGGGTAATGCATCTGTGGGGCTTGCGTTGCTGATAGTCCTTTCATTCACTAAACCAAAGACAATCTTCTTTCCTTCCACAATGTTAAGTGTATAGTAGGAAGGACTACTCTTTGAGATCAGATTTACAGCTTGCATGTAAAGCTTCAAAGCACTTGTAGCAACGGTAAATGAAGCAGTGCCCCCATTAAACTGTGTCATATATCCTGATGTTGCAAGGTATCCAGGAAACGTTGTGCTGTTGCAAATCTGGTATGTTGGACCTGGTGGCATTGATACTGACACATTGTTTGATGCGTCCTTTACACACATGATGGGAGTGTTTGTGTCTTGTAGAGACTGGAATGGAACGAGATGAATCTGCTTCGCTGAACCTGAACCACCATGAACAAGAAGGCACTCTTGCAAAGGAGAAATGGAATATACAGTACCACCTGTTGAAGACGGTGCAATACTCACTCTAAGCTCTTGAATGGTTGAAGTACTTGTAAGAGGGATCTTCTCACCTGTGCTTGCAAGGAGATAAATCTTGTCTGTTATAGAGAGAGTCACCTGATACTGTGCATCCTGTGTTATGTAGTATGTAGATGCATTGTCGCTCACTACTGTGATAGGAATGGAAGTCTGGCCTGTACCACTGTCATAAGTAAGCGTAACGCCAGAAAGTACAACCTTGCAACGGAGAGATGTGACTGCGTTGTTAAAGCATAGGACACCAGTATCTCCAACTACTGTGATACCATCAGCAGGACTGTTGAAAACTTCAATGAGACGATCAGCAGGACTTGTTGTCTTGAAGAAACTGAAGAGATTGACATTACGTCCCTGGATGGCAAAAATCTCTGATGGAGTGAAGTCAATTGATTTCAGTATGATACTCGCAACCTGAATTCCATATACAAAGACAGAGCTGGGTGATGCACTTGCACTCTGCATAGCCCAAGTCATCATTCCTCCAGAAGACACACTTAGTGTGTTCGTTGCGTCGTTTGCCGTGTATGCATCAAGGGGGATGTTTCCGTTCAACCCAACAAGCTCAGCGAGATTGTATGCAAACCCTATCGCAGCTGTGATTTTTTGGATAGTTGGTGTGGGGAGAACATTAAGAACGAAGGTGTATGTCTTTGCCTCGAACTTGACAGAACGAGAAGGGATTGTGATCTTACCATTCACCACACTCATCCCAGGCGAACTTACAGTAATGTTTGTATTGCCGTCAAATCCAGGCAAGCTCGACACATCGATCACTCCACCTGCGAAGCCATAGTAAGTGATTTCCATAGGTTGAGGTGGGAGTACAACAACTGTAAGCGAGACATAACCCTTTGATGTGAGAGGATAGAGCTTGAATGTTCCTTGAGTGGAAGATTTGATGTAGCCTCTTTGGTCCCACTCGACACTGGAATCACCGCTACCCTTCCAGTATCCTTGTAGTTTATCATAGAAGCCAGGAGAGTTTATCTTCAGTTCAAGTGTATCAATGAAACCATCTGTTTGCTTCGTTACGAGAGGTGTGGTTGCATTGGGATCAATTACCCTGCCGTAGCCGTCTCTGTATGTGAGTTTGGTGGCTGCATTTGTTGCAATATATGAAGGATAGGTGGCAATAGTAGAAAGTGGTGGGGAAGGCATAGGAAGAGAGGTGGTGCCGTTGAATATTCCTTGGCCATTTGTACTAATACTACTAAGTGCGGATGTGGCACTATCCTTGTCAGAATATACTACGACTGAATCGATGGGAGATACACCTGAATTGTTGCCAGTATGGACCCCTAATGTTAGTGAATTGCTCTGGGCTCCTGGTACTACTACGACATCAAGTTCGATTACGTATGGATCTCCATAGTCTATTCCATAGGTGGTGATGACCACCTTGTTGATTGCTTCTTGCAGCACAACTCGGAATAGCATCATTGCAGCAACCTCTGCAACTCCAGCTTGCATGATATTTGTCAGAAGCGCTTGCGTTCCATTCACATATACATATATCGGTTGGTTTGCAAAGAATGCATAATTGCCGCTTGATGCATAGATACTGAGGCAGGATACACCCAAAGTAGCATTTGAAGCCATACCATAATCCGAAGTATGTAGAGATAGACCAGAATTGAGTTTGCCAGCACCGAGGAGGATATACACTGCACGGTCTGAGCTGCTTTCAGGAACTGTAATAATACCTGATATTGACATTTTGACATAGCTCTGATGAAGTGCATATATTCTATATGACTATTTAAGAGAAGATGCCAAATATATCAAGTGGGTTAGGACCAGCTGGCGGATGTGCCTTGCATTGAGATGCCTTGATACGTCTCAGAAGTCCGCGTGTATATGCATCCTCTGTCTTTATCCCCCGGCGTTTGTGTAGTGTATATGTGATAGGAAGTGAGCAACGTTTCTTGAGCTTCCTACGGTCATTGGATGTGGCATTCTTGATTGCGGAGATAGTCCTGTGACTGAGTCGTGAGTTGTTGAAGAGGTCGAACATTTCGAGTTTGATGAGTGAAGACACAACCCAGGGACCACTTTCACTGACGCACCTTGACCACTCCTCTGGTGTGTAGAGTGGAAGAATCATTGAGGCGTAATCTACCATGTCAAATTCATGCTTGAATGATAGTTTGATAAGTGTTAGAAGAGCAGTGTGTGGTGAGGGTTTGAGGATTCGTGTCTCATCATCCTCCCCAGATGGGAGTGGTAGTAGTTCATATCTTCCGTGAATGAGGATGTTGTATAGTTCATCAGGATGGCTCACGAATGGGAGGATGTCTTCTTTTCTGTTGAGGCGATAGATATTCAGTAGGGGTGAAAGTTTGTATCCACCTTCGATAAGATAGTTGAGGCATTTGTTTGAACCAAAGAAGACACAAATCTCTGAGAAGCGGGGTCCGAAATCCACTTCAAGCTCTTTCACTTTGCCAAGGTCATCATCAGCAAAGAGCTGCTCATATGGATTGAGAGTTTCAAACTTATCTAATTTACCCATTTTACACAGCATATAGGATCTATATGTTCTTTCTTGTACAGTCCTTACCCGAGTAGTTTCTCTTTGATAGTATTGATGAAGTATGGCCGCACTGAAAGTTGGTCTTTATTGAGCTTAAGGTTACGTAGGAGGTCTGTGCAATCCACATTCCGATCGAGATTGCCTTCTACAAAAGCTCCATACATGATGAAGATAATTATCTGCTCACGAGTGGTAGTACTCTCAAACAGCTTCCCACGCAGAATAGTATCCGTCCTACCATTCTCATCAACTGTAATTCCAATCATGGAACCAGACGGATACGTTTGTTCTGAAACTACCAAGCCATTGTCCTGACTTCTTTCATCAATCTTGACAGTGGGAAAGATGCTTACGCTTTTGAAGAAGACATCTCCGTTGTTGTTGGTGTTCTCAAAGAATCCAAATGGGTGGAGAATGAATTTCGACTCTGTCAGGAGCTTCTCTTTTTCCGAGACGTTGCCAATCAACCAAGGAACATTACCATATGTGGTTTCATCTGGTGAGACAATCTTAGATAGAGGTTTCATCACTACATCCTTCAAATGTTTGACCACACGGATATGATTGTTATCCACATTGTTCTGTTGATTATGACCATATGTGTTATTGAACCTACTCTGATAGAGCTCATGAAGAGGTATGTTTTCTACCTTGCAGAGTTTTTCAAAGAGAGACCTATTCTTCTCGAACAGGAATTCCATCACCCTAGACTCGTCGTTGAATACCTCAACAAACCTATCCTCAATAGCACAAGCAATCTGACAGAGTGTCATTCCAGCCCACTCTTGATTCACATGAATGAGAGTCTCCAGCAAAGGTATGAGCGGAACGTCATCACGATACTTCAGGAATAGGGGCGTTGTGATTGATGGAACGACAGGGTAAAAACAGTCTTTCAGATTGACGGGAATGTCGTCCTCAATGTCTATTGAATGGCAGTGCTCTGTGTCAAGAAATTCTGGTTTCCATTCTGTTGCTATGACGAAGCCGAGTTCTTTCATCATGCAGTCTTTCACATACCATTGCCATCCTTGAGCAGGGCTGAGGTTTGATAGATTTCTTGGGTTGATGACCAAGGACTCTTCGCTGCCATCTTGTAATTCGCAGATATGAGTACCTTCAGACTGATAGACAACTGTTGTGAGGCCACGATAAATTTTTGCTTTCTTCCGCATAATAAGTTCGTCTGACTTGTTATATAGGTAGATGCTCTCTTCATCATAACGGATCTTGTGGCATACACGTTTGTCGGACATTTTTGCCATCTACGATTCCCATTGTGCTTGGTCTTTGGTGCCACCTTGGTACTCGTTTGCCAAACCTTTTTCAATGAGATGTACAGAAAGTGGTTTCTTGCCAGGCATGTAAATATGTGCAAGCTCGCGTCCATACTTGTCTATTTTTCCTATACTCTCGCTCATCAATTCAATTGTGATAATGATCGGGTTTTCCTGGAACCAAGTGTTCTCCTGCTTTCCACGCGTTCTACCGATAACACCACTTGCGCCAATATAATGAAGAACTTCCTCACGTGCTTGAATGGCTGCTTGCTTTGTTGCACCCTTGAGCTCTGGACAGTCACAACCAAAGAGACGCACCTGGTAAGCTTTGAAGACATGTGAAGACGGCATCCCAGAGATACCATACATTGCCACTGTTAGGGTATCTCCGTCATAGACTCGCATCACACGAGCCTTATAAACTCCACTATGTATGCCACTTTTCACAACCTTTGATAGATCAAGAGATCGGAGTTGAGTTTCTAACGCATGGTTTGAGTTGGTCATCACGACTCCTGGAGGAATAACATTAACTTTTGAACCTGAAGAAATGGCAGCAGTCTTGGTTTCAGGAGAGATGGAAGTCTTGGCTTCTGGAGATTTAGATGATGTGATAGGTTCCCTTTCTTCGGGTTTCTTTGATGATATGCAGTTCCCTATTTTATTTGATGGTATAGACTAAAAATAAAGAAGTACTTTGGACATGACAAGCCTCAGAGGATTCCATGCGGTAAATTTTGCAGGGAGGTACCGAGTGGTTCTATCTCGGTGCAGGTTAATGATTGCATGAAGAGAATGGTCAAGGAGCTGTATATGACCTGTCTCAAGAATGAAACTGAAGTGAAGTACCTGCCTCATCTCCCGCGTAACCCCGGTGAAATTTTCACACAAGAAGAGATCGACGGAATCGAAGATATTATGGAGAGGATTTTCTGCTCCTACTTCACAAACCGGGAAGTAGTACTCAACGCGACTCTGGATTTCGATAAAACCACAGAACTCGGAAACCTACTTTTCGGTATCTACTACAAGAAGAATGGTTACGACGAGCAGGTGAAGGAACTTCTTGAAGCATACCCAGGCTTTCGTGCTCTCATGGATAAATGTATCTTTGAGGCTCTATTCACACCATACATAAAACCTGAGCATGAATTTGTGTCAGTCTCGTTCCCAGATGAGGACAGCGGGTATTACCCTCAATATATCTTCTTGGATGATGTCATGCTGCATGTCAATAGTGTGATGCATCTAATCCATGACAAGCCGGGACTCATCCGAGATATTGTCCGACATGTTGGAAACCATGCTGGAGAAATTTATGGGAGCGTATTGGTTTCTTCGGCAGCTTCTTCTGTTCATTCTTCGCAAGCCCAAGGAGGGGACGAGTCGGACACAGGACGCGGCCTTTCCTACGATGCGTTTGATGAAGAGTAGTTTTGAACATGTATAGTATATACTCTCATGTCTTCGGAGTACGAAAATGCCACCTAAAAAGCTTCTCAAGAGGACAGTTCATAGCGTAGAAGACCAGTTGAATCTTATACCACACGGCAAGCGTCCGGATACTACGGCAGATGATGGTTTGACGATGTCTGCTTTCGCGCAGTCCCTTCAAAGTTCCAACCCTCTACGGCAGAACATTCCATACACAAAGGAACAGCTCTTCTTCATGGAGTATGTCCTCAAGTATGGGCTTAATGCAGCACATGTCCGTATCTACAATGAGACTGTGGAGTCGATGGCTGAATTCTACACAAGGGCTATTGCCAATGGTATTATCAAGCTTGGTGATACCAGCAGCACTCCTGTCCGTATAGAAGTGAAATATGTGGAGAAATCTGCTCCGAAATATACTGATACTGCAGAACACTGGCCTCATGAATTTCTCAAAAACAAGAGTGTCTCTCAGACTCTGGTGTTCCGACATTACGTCACTGCCAAAAAAGTTTATGACATTGTCTCGATCCCTTTCATGTTTGGCTGCAAATGGTGTATCACTGCAAAAAAGACGCCCGCCGAACTCCATCGTGGAGGTGAGAATGCAGTCGATTACAGGGGCTACTTCATCATCGACGGCACCCCACGCTATATCGTGGCACATGAAAAGATCGCACACAACGTTATCACCACTGTACTTGATGAGAAGAAGGGTTATCAGACTTCCCTGAAAACTCAGGACGAGAAGAACAACTCTGTCGAATATATCCTCTACAAGATGAAAGAGAAAGAACAAGAGGTATATTACATCACCTCTGGAGCTTTCCTACGACCCTTTGAGCTGAAGAATGTCTTCAAACAAATTTGGATCCTGCTGAACAAATTGAACAACGAAGACCACACTCTACCTCGTGTAGGAGGATATCACAAATTCATGAAGGACACAATACGTGTTGTAGCTGGCCAAAATCTTCAAGATTTCATCACGTATGACTGGACAAACATTGACAACGCCCCAATCGTACCTTTCCCCGATTCATCAGGTGCGATGCCAACCACCTTCAAAGAAATGCTCGCTACTCTCTTCAAACCAAAGGCATCAGCCAATGGCCATGATACTACTTATGAGAAGCTAAACCAAGATCTGAAATCAAAGCACGATTTCCCAGAGATCGTCATCCGGAGCATCTTTCCTTCCATCACCTTCAACAACGAAGGAACCCCCGAAGAACAATCACGCGGAAAACACGACATGTATCAAGCAAAGGCTATGCTCCTCATGCGAATGTTTGTTGCAAATATCCTCACCGAACAGAAAGTCATCCGCGTCACTGACCGCAATAATGTCGGGAACAAAGCATATCTCTCCGCAGCAGAGATCTTCCGACGTGATCTGACACGCGACCAAGGTGAGTCAATCCAATCAGAGCTTGGAAGCAACTATTCCCCGAAAGTATCTGTTGCAAGGGGTGAATCAAACGTGCTCGAGGTCCTCGACTTCTCCAACATGTTTGAGGTCTTCTCCTCATTGACTACCCTATCAATCCCTCGTTCAACACATTCCTCTGATCTGGCCATCCGAGGAGTCAATGAATCACACACTGGATTCATCTGTCCCTACGATACACCTTCAAATGCAATGGTAGGCCTGACGACGCACACTGCGATGAGCACAAGCTTCTCAGTCCCCAAGAACGTCTCAATCATCTACGCTATTGTCAATCAAATCCTCAAATCATATGGCATAGTCGATAGGTTCCCGACACAGATAGATGAGGATGATAATGCAGATCTCAAACTTCTTTCCATCAACTCTGTACCGTATGCTATGATCAATCGCGAAGTCTTCGTCTCCATCCGTAACAGGTTCAAACGAGACTACCTATTCATGGACATGGTTGTAATTGAAGATGCCTACTTGACAGGTCGTGGCACGAAACGCGTTGAAATCACAAACTACAACATTCTATGCGACAGTGCCCGCATCTATCGCCCCTTGTACAATGTTGAAGAACTCGTCAGACGCAACCTTCTTACAGACGAAGAGATAAACAACTACATCGACGAAAAGACCCTTGAGGAAGCTGTGAGCGATGGTGTCATCATTATGGTATTTCCCAGCGAGCTTACATTCAAACGTATTGCAATGAACCGCAACCAGCTTCGCGAGTACTGCAGAAACTACAACGGCCTAGACCTTTCATCATATGTTTCTTCAGAATTCGCCTACTGTGAAATTGATCCCCTGTCTCTCTTCAGCTTGACGACATCTTGTGCTCCGATGATCAACCAGGCTCCAGGAAATCGTTGCATGCACGAGCCTGCGATGGCCAGGTCAGCGATCACGCATGGTTCAACGAACAATGAGAAACTCTCGGAAACCTCAACAAAAATTCTACATACAGGACATGTGGCGCCAGTGACGACTCGAACCGACTCTGTCTATTCACGCTATATCACGAATGGCGTTTGTGCTATCATTGCCATCGCTATCCGTGAAGCAAACCTTGAGGATGCATATGAAGCTTGCGCATCCTGGGCGGAAGGCATTGTCACTGAACGTATCACAACCATTGAAGTCACACTGGAGAAAGGTGAAATTCCAGGTATCCCTCCTGGAAATGACTACCGTATGGATCGATACCATGATCTTGATCGAGAAACAGGTCTTCCAAAAATTGGTGAATACCGAGGTATCGGGGACGCAGTCTTTGCCAAATACCGTATGGAAACCATCAGTGAAAGCACAACACGCGCTGAAGAAATGGCTAAAGCAAGGGCCCTTCTTGAACGAGGAAACTACGGCAACATCATAATCAAGGATGATGAAACTGAGCAGCAAATTGTGAATAAGACAGAATTCATTGACATCGGCGAAGATGGCTATGTACAAAAGATCAAGAAAACCATGGTCGATGGCAACCATGTATATCGCATCACGCTCGCCACCACAAAGAACATTCAAACAGGTGACAAGATCGCTACTCGCTTCAGCCAGAAAGGCGTCATAGGTGCTATTAGGCAAGCAGAATATATGCCAAAAATCACCTCTGGGAAACGCAAAGGTCTTGTTCCAGATCTTATCTTCTCTCCGATGTCCCTTACATCTCGTGCCACACCTGGTATGCTTTACGAACTCCTACTTGGCAACCATGCCGTCGCAACTGGCAAACAAGTCGATGCAAGTGCGTTCTCTATGTCCCTCAGCCGTCTTGAACAGTACAATGATGAGCTGGTACAAATGGGCTATGAACCCTGGGGTATTGAGACGTATAAAGACCCTGAAACGGAACAGACGTTCCAGATGATGACTGGTGTCGCATACGTACGCATTCTCAAACATACAGCGTTTGAAAAGCAGAAGGCTTGTGGCCTTGTGAATTTCACCTCAATCGACAAAATCTCACGCCAACCATCGAAAGGAGGTCCCACCGGAGCTATCCGAGGCGGCTATATGGATTGGGACACCTTCGCTGCACACTCTGCGCCACACATGATTTCAGCGATGTTTCGAGACCAGTCAGATGTTGTTCATGTTGAGCTCTGTTCTACGTGTGGGCATCTCTGTGATAGGTGCAATCGGGACCCTGAGACTGTGCGAGATGTTCGAGCATCAACACATTGCACTAAGTGCGACCAGCCCACCATTGTTACTACAAAGATGCCATTCTGCCTTGTGAATATCTATTTCCAGCTTCTTTCCGTTGGTGTCAAACTTAGCCTATTTCCAGGTCAAGAATAGATGTATAAAGCATATACACCCAACAAAATGAGTACTGAAAGACCTAAGCGTAAGCGGACCCTCACACTCATTCAGTCATTTCACCGTGCATTCCAATCATATTGTAGGCTTCATAACTGCCCCGCTGACTTCAGGGCAACAGAAGAACTTCAGGAGTTTAATGCATCTCTAAGCAATGCAATGGAGACACTTGAAACGCAAAGTAACACGATCGCTCATCTGCAAAAGGAGAATGAGATAATGCGGCTTGATGTCATTTCTCACCCTGACGCACTTGTAGCCAGACTCGACCAGCTCGTGAAAGAACATTGCAGAACAGCAGGCAGACAAGAACTCATCAAAGCCACACAAGCATACCCTCCACGGACCCAATCACCTCCGCCAGCCCAGCTGCCGCCTCCTGTACAGCCACTGACGATTGCCCAAGCGTCGAGTCCCCGGCCACCCACGGTTGTCCAAGAGCCAAGCTCCCAGCCACTTATGATTGCCCAAGTGCCAAGTTCCCAGCCACTCACAACCACACAAGTGCCAACTGCTCATCCGACTACAATCTCGAGGGCGCAGGCTACTGCAGTTTCGCAATCACAGATGGCATCTTGTATATCATGGAAACCCCCTTGTCTGCATCCAGTTCCCGAACCTGCATACAGGCCCAGGGCTCCGTCGAGCAATATCAGCACACCTCGTAATCCAGATGGTAGCTCCAAACGCCCATCTCCAGTCAATACACCATTGAGTAGTCCAGCATTAGTTGCTGGTGCATCACCTGCTGCCGACGTACCAGCAGCATCGGCAGGGACTTCGTCAGCGCTTGTTAGGGTTGATAATACGAACACGAAGGTGGGTTTGGAAGTGGTGCGCGGACCTGATTGGAAGTGGGAAGATCAGGATGGAGGACTTGGGTGTAGGGGAATTGTCGTTGCTGTGGAATCAGATGGAACCTGGACAGATGTCGCATGGAAGACAAGTGGGCTTGAGAATTCTTATCGCAGTGGTGCAGAGAACGCATATGACTTGTGTGTTGCTCCGCCGGCTGTTTCAACTCCTGTTCCTCCAGCTGCTGTAGCTTTGAAAACCAACAACGTCGTTGGTGATCAATCATTCAAACGTGGTGCTCGTGTGGTTCGTGGGCCTGACTGGAAGTGGGGAGACCAAGACGGGAGGCTCACAGAACACAGGGGGTTTGGCACACTAGTCCGTATTGAACCAGGAGACAATGCGTGGTGTTCAATCAGGTGGGATACTGGTCGAGAGAATTCGTATCGTTGCGGACGCGGTTTCTACGACATTGCTTATGCACCTGACGCACCACCTCCCCCTGAACCTCGAGAAGGTGATCTTGTTACTACGCCTCTCGCCATTGCAGGACGTCGCGTCAGATTTAACTCGACATGGACTGGGCCTGCCCACGGCGCAGGACATCCTGGTGTTATCGAGAGTCCTCCTCCAGGTGAAGCATTCGAACCTGGACGAGTGTGGGTTCGATGGGAACATTCCGCATGGTCACACAAACCCATTCGGTACTCGTGCGGCCTGAACGCAACTCACGACCTCGTATTTGTAGGCAAACCAACTCCGCCATCCAGCTCTGCCCAAGCTGCCGCCAGTGCTTCTCCCGGCGCAGCTCTTGCGGCAGCTGCCGGGACGGCCCCTCCTACAGAAATAAGGGGGCCAGACCCAGGTGATCTTGTGACAGAGACAACTGCTGCGAAGTACCCTGATGCTCTTGTTCAACGGGGGCCTGATTGGAGATGGGGTAATCAGGATGGCGGTGAAGGAGGTCACGGTAAGCTTCTCCCACCTCAGCCAGGAGACCCTAAGGGTTGGGCTTCAGTTCAGTGGGAAGGATCTTCTCGTACTTGTCGCTATAGGGTTGGTGCAGAGTATGCGTTTGATCTCCTCTTTGTTTAAACTCGGTATAAACATATACTATCCCAAGTGTTCTCTTTGATTGGCGGAAAAACATTTGGCCTTGGCTAAGTGTTGCAAGGGAAAATGATGACATCTAACAGAAATCTTAATGCTCTCCGCCAGATGTTTTACATGAGTAGGAAAACGGTTTTTACACAGTGTATTTCAAGTAGGTGGGTATCGTATCAACTATTGGAGACAACAGCCTCCTTCAGGCATCATTCTTCATTATCCCGGGTGAAGGTTAGTCTAAGTGATTGTGAGGGAGGCTACTTGCCATTATCCAAGCATGTTGGTCTCGACGAACATTTCTTGAAGTCTATCGGCACACAGGAGACAGGAAACGTGTCAAGGAAGAGTGCTCTTACAGACCTCCTCTGTTCTCTACAAGCCAGTAAAGAAGGGTTGGAAACTGCACAGGGCGAACTACATGCACTGTTCTCACTGTTTCAAACAGGAGAAGAGAATGTTGAGGCATTTGAGTACGACCTTCTCAGGCTCAAAGCGAAGCATCTGAACTATTTGCTTGATGAGAGTAAAGAGCTTCCGCGTAGTCTGAGTGGCAACTTCAATGATGATGCTTGGGAAACATTCTCAGTCAAAGAGTTGCTTGACGAGACACGAAGGAAAGAGAAATCTATTGGCAACCCTAGTTCTGAAATTATTGCACTCCCTCTAGTGAATGGGGTCAATATCTCTCTTTCATACTGCGGAGGAGTGTTGGTTGGAGGAACTGTGCATGAACTAGACGAGGTGCCAGAAGGTCTTATGAACCTCTTACGATGGTTAAAGGGTGTTCCAAAGATCATCAGTATGAAAAAAGATATCACTGTTCGTGGTGTGCTGACTATTAGGAAGAGTGATTTCTCCAAGCTTAATAGTGAGAGGATTGCGAATGGAAAGCGACACTGGTTCTCACCAAGGAGTGCTTTGCTAACAGCTTTCACTGCAAGCAATGATCCTTACAAGGAACTTGAATCACGGATACAATGCATCTTCTATAGCTTCGCAGAGACTGGCACAAGTCCATCCTGCAAAGGGTATTGGCCAAAAGCAGATTTTAGGGCTCTTACTGTCTCTGCAATGCAACATCATTTAGCAGAGATGGGGTTTTCTGTGTTTCCACAGCGCTCCTTGTTAGTGAGGAGTTTGACCCAGTTGCACGCAGAGCTCCCAAGCTTTATTCAGTTCCAGACCGATAGGAACCAACAGACTGTAAATGATGGTGTCGTGATTCGCTATGATTCATTCTCAGAGCAGAATATGCTGAACCAAAGCTGTATCCTTTTCAAGCATACACCACACTTTGAGAGAACAAGGGTGAAGAACATTGACTTCGGCATTCTTCCAAGTGGGCAAATTGTAGCCAACGTCTTCTTCGATCCTGTACATCTGTCAGGAAGGGAGGTGTCGAAGACCATTCTCTACACACAAGAAGAACTGACACGTATTGGAGTGAAGAAAGGAGACGAAATTGCTGTCTATTTAAGGAACGACACAACACCTGGCATTCTATTCTCCTTCAAGAATACGACATCTGGAGTGCGTGCTTTATCTCCAAAGCTTCCCACAATATGTCCTCGCTGTGATGCCTCTCCTAAGAGGACTGGATGGGGGAAGAACTCAGAAGCAATCTTCTGCTCTGCTCACTTCGTTTGTGTAGATGATGCACCTGAGCGTTTAGTAAGGCTTGGGAGCGCCTACGGTCTGAATATTCCTTCTCTCACTATGGAGTTGGCAAAAGAACTTGTCAAGTCAGGCCTTGTATCAAGCATCTCCGACATATTCTACCTGACTGAAAGCGACGAAAATTGCATCAACAAAGTGTTCAAAGAAACCTACCTTCGTCTCCTAGAAGAAGTGAAACTCTCTCGTAAAACAACCCTAGACAGGTTCCTATTCGGCATGCTCTGGGAAAACGGAGCAAACACTCCATCAGAAGACCTAAACTTTGCTGCAGCCCAAGAAATCTCACACCGTTTCGGTACTCTTGCAAATGTCATGAAAGCATCGCATACTGATTTCTCCGGAATGAAACACGTAAGCAAAGCAGTCGCAAAGAACGTGATGTCCTTCTTCGTCGAGCAGAAAAACAGGAGGGAGATTGACCGTTGCCTGTCTGGTGGAGTGATCATCAACGAACCAAGAGAAGAAATTATCAGCGTATCTTCAATGCTACCAAAGAACTTCTCCTGGAGGGACTACCAGTCTCTGATCGACAAGATCATTGAGTGTGAAAAGGACCACCACATCTCTGACTTCGAATTCGACCTCCTCAACAACAAAGCAAATGAAATCGACTCGATTCACCCAGAGTGGAAACTCCCTCGTATCAAAGCTCCAACCAGGAAAACCATAACTTGGGCCGACCCCATCAAACTGACCAAGACATACTCACTTGCCGAGATGAAGAAACTTCTACAGAATGAAAGCGCCCCCTTCATAGTTGAACCAAAGGTAAATGGAGTAGCCTGCACACTCTTCTACCGCAATGGCCTACTACACCAGGCCATCACAAAGTATGACACCAGGTCCGGTCTTGACTTCACACACCGACTACGCTCAGCAAAGAACATCCCACAAAAACTCAAAGAAGCAATAGACATAGCAGTACGTGGAGAACTGTTCTTACCCCTTGCTGCATTCAAGAACATCAACGAACAAAGGAGTAGCTCTGCAGAGAAATCACCATACAAAGACTCAATGTCTGCCCTACTCCATGTAGTGAATGGCAAAGGCAGGGACATCGTAATGAACGAATCCATCTGCTTCTTCCCCTACCACACAAATGAAGCTCACACATTAGAAGGAGAAACACTGTATGTTCCGCGTGAAGACTTATACCACCATTTCACTGACCTAGGGTTCCAGACGGGCGACAAACCTTTCCATCGAACATTCGAAAAAGCCGATGAGCTCACCCTATGGCTTTCTGATACAGGTGCTCGCAGGATGGAATACCCTTTTGACATTGACGGCATTGTCATCAAATCACCCTACGCTGGAGCAAGCATCGAGCGCTCTCTTGCCTACAAATTTTCAATCGAGAACAGGACATCAACCATCAAAGGACTACGCTTCAACGTCTGCAGCAATGGTTTCCTTCGAGGACTACTTGAAATCAAGCCAGTAAAGTTCTCAAACGGAAGGACTGTCTCAAGTATCGCGCTACCCAACATGCGAAAGGTCCAATCCCTACACGAAGGAACACCTGTCGTAGTGAAATACACAGGAGGAACCCATCCAACACTTGATTCTATCATTGAAAGCAAGAAGGGCCAAGGGCCAAAAATCACAGTCCCCACCGAGTGCCCTTACTGCGAGCAAACCCTTGAACAGACACCAAGCGGAAACCTACGCTGCATCAACAAGCTCTGCCAGAGACAACACTCATCTTCCCTCGAATACTTTGCCTCAAAAGTTGGTCTGAGTGCCCTATCCAAAGAACTCATCAATAATGGAGTTGTCTCGACTCCATATGACTTCTACTCTCTCATGCCAGAAGACTTACACAACATCCCCCACCAGAAAGCAAACGACTTTATCGTAAGTTTGAACCTCTCCAAGAAGACCCCCTTCCCTGTATTTCTACGTGCCCTGAAGCTTGGAAACACCGAGAAACTCTCCCAAGTAGCATCTTCTTTCAGCGACCTGCTGAATTTGGATGAGGAACAACTATCCTCCTTCAACCCAGAGTTGTCCAAAGAGTTTCTTTCAATCATAGAGAAAAACAAACTCCACTTCAAGCAACTCGTAGATGCAGGTGTTTGTGCAGATAGCCTGGTGAAAAGCAGCGAAGTTTTCAAGAAATATGAGGCATACTCTGCACGCACAAAGCAGATTTACGCAATGAGCACAGACCTCTTCCAGCTCCTCAACATCAACGAACGCGAGACACGAACAGACATCGCTTCTCTTGATGGGAAACACGAAACATTTGCATCAGAATGGAAACGTGAGCAAAACTCCCTAACAGCAGAAGACAAGAAACTGACCAACGCACTATTCCGATTCCTTGAACACGCAAAATCAAGAAAGACAAGCACACACGCGGAACTCTCAAAGCTTATGACTGACGAGAACGAACGAAGCTGGTGGGAATAAGCACACACCCAGATATATCGCATATATCCCACTCCTATAAGACAGAAATGCAACTCCAGACGAACGCACCACGACAAATTAAGGGTCAAAAACCCACCTGCCATACTCAGTCTCAGGCACAAGAAGACAATGCCCTGCGTTTCCCTAATTATACATAATCAAGCCCGCTGTGAAGCATAAAACTTATAATTGGGACATGCGCATGAGAAGTCATACTCTATGCTTTCTTCCACAACATAACCTCCATGTGGGGGCGACATTGGTGTAGCAGCTCTTACACACTTTTCGAGGGACGCCCCACTCAGGACGTATAGGATTATACATCAATGATTTCCATTCGGGGGCTTAGAAACTCGCTGGTTGAGATTTCTCAGAGATTCTATGTCAGCATCAGGTCTTAGGATCCATCCTTTCAGATTAGCATCCCAGTCTCCTCCCAATGATTTAATCTCTTCCCTATGAGGGAATGTGTGACCTGTGATTGCCGTAGATCCATCTTCTAGAGTTTTGAAATTGAGGGACATTTTATTCCTTCCAAGCAGTTTCTCTTGCATGGAACACCAGTCATAACCAATACAACTATCCTTATTCGACCAGCCTCATGCGGATGTCAAACATCTATTTGAGCAAGCAAAATGTCTAGTGCAATTGTGAAGAACGATTCAGTAGGGTATTTATATTTCATCATACGTAGTGAGGACATGCAGGTATCAGATGATGAGACGATTTTTGTCAAGATCGGCATGACAAAGGACCCGCGTAGCCGCATCTCCAATTATATCACACATCATCTTGGTGAGACACCTCCTGTCTATTACAAGATTTGGCAAGTGCAGAATGAAAAGGCAGAAGAAGACCAAGCGCTTCGGCACTTTGAAGAACGTCGTGTCAGGAAAGCTGGTAATGTCCTTCCCTCCGAGGTCATTCGTGCTACAAAAGCTGAGATCGAAGCATACAGTCCTCAAGACCCACAGAAACGAGCTATAGCTCCACATACGATGATGCCCTCAGAACGCTATATCATTAGGCATGATGCTGCACAACGCTTCGAAGAACACTGGGAGGAACTCAGTGAGATCCAAAGTGAAGTTATCACTGAAATTGCGGCATTCTTACGTACAAAGGGAGATGCACGTAAGCTACGTGCTCCATGTGGAACTGGCAAGACACATATGACATGCGAAGCAATCCGCCAGGTTGCCGCTGATGATCCTACCCTAAAGGTATGCGTTCTGTGTCCAACAAAGCTGATTGCAGATCAATGGCGTGGAAATTTCTACCGCTTGGGCATGAATGCACCTATCCTCGTAAAATCAGACCTTCAGGAAAAAGATGGAACACCAAAGGAGGATCATACCGGACACAGGTTTCGTATCGTCACTTACGCATCTTGCTCAGCTCTTCGTGCTGACGCAGCCTGGACTTATATCTTCGATGAAGCACACCACACATGCGGTTCAATTGAAGGCAGTGATGGTGTAACGAAACGTCTTGCAAACGAGACTGTGTCAGCTGGTTGCAGCCGTCTGTTTCTGACTTTCACTCCCAAGAACTATACAGACCACAAACACAACTCAATGGACAACCATACCATTTATGGTTCCGACATTCCTTTTCCAAGTATGCAGGATTTGGTGAGGAAGGGTCTCATGCCTGACTACCGCCTGACACTGACATATCGTAACTACGGCGAAACACTTGTCGCAATCCGAGAGGAGATGAAAGGCGCCAAAAAAATTGTCGTATGTCTCCAAAGCATTGAAGACATTGAAGAAGCACGAGTTTTCCTTGAAGGATATGACAAGAATGTCTATGCCGTACATGGCGGTATGACCAACGAACAAGTGGCAGAAAGTATTGAAAATTTCCGTCACCATACGAGCAGGTCTTGGCTACTAAGTTGTCTTGTTCTTCTTGAAGGCGCTGATATCCCTGAGGCAGATACAGTTGCTCTACTTGCACCTTGGAAAACAGAAACAAGGCTCATTCAACTTCTGCTCCGCCCAGGACGCTGGTGTCCAAAGAAGACAACCTTCAACATCGTTGCTCCTAAAGATGATGGCAATCACATTGAAAACAATCTACGGATTGCCGGCTTTGATGTCGTCCCCCGGAAAATCTGTCATCTCAAAGCAACCTCTCAATCCAGTCCCTCACCAAGGAAAACACCACTTGAGATTGTTCGTTCATCATCTCATGTCTGGTGTGTGTCATTCACTGAAAAACATTCTGTTGAAGGCGGCCTTACACCTGCAAAATCAGACTTTGACGTTGCCATTGAGAAAAACCAAATTTCTGCTGCACAAGTAGGTCTTGACAGAGCGAAACAAGGTGACCTCGTAATTCTGAGGGGACCATCCAACGTTGCATTCGCCTCAGTTATTGATGTCAGGATCACAACTGATACACTGGAGGATGGTAAGAGCAAAAAGCGTACAGTGATGGATGTTGAATACCTGCCTGTTCAGTGGAATTCTACAGGAACATCTAAGAGAACGTCTGAGAAAAATCCCATCTTCCTCACAGTGAAGCAGTATAGGGAATGTATATGTAGCATGTGGGATGGTCGTGAAGATAGGGACTGGATCTGCAACCCACGCTTCACTGGAAACTTCAAATACGATACAGAACGCCGCGCCCTTATCGAGCAAGTAATCGACAGAAGCATAGACTCCAGCACGCAGTCCTCATAATCATACCCGCAAAAGCGCTGGCGCAACTCTCGTGCTACCATCGTTGTATATGTTATACATTGAACTCATGGCTCATGTTTGGGTTCAGGTCTATGTTCATCGAGAGGAACCTTGAAATGCTTGCGACAAAGTATCATGCTTCGTCCAAGCTTTTCAGCATAGGCATAAGCTTCCTTGCAACAGGCATTCTTGCAGTACCAACAGAGACCTTTATCTCCACACTCACAACTAATCTTTGTAATTTTCTCATACTGACCCAACACATAGATTGGAACGTCACGGTGACCATGTTTAGGGAGGCTCGTAGTTGGACACTCTGAAGAATTGTGCTGTCCCTGTGCTCCACACTTTTCACACACATATGTGCAACGATCCTTGCGGTGCTCCTCGCTTCGGCAAACACTACAACGAGGTGAAGCACGTACCTTAGGCTCTTGTTGAGGGACAATGCTGTCATCAAAATTCATAGGCACAATCCATTCTTTCGTTTCAGCATCCCACCTCCCGCCTGCCTTCTTAATCTCGTCTTTAACATCATATGTACCCTTGCCCGGAATGCGACGTGTGAGTGTAGATTGTGTGAGAGCCTTTGAGATAAGAGATGTCAGGGTGGGTAATGATGTCTTAGATACAGCAGGCTTTGGGGTTTCAGGTGATATTTCTGTTCTGAGTGGTAAAGCTGGTCTGCACACAGGAGCCTGTGAAGTGAATGGTTCAAGAGATTTTAAGTCGGCATTGGGAGGCAAAATCCATGCTTTCACAGCGGGGTTCCAAGTCCCGCCTAGAATTTTGATCTTCTCTTTGTGGATGAATGTATCCCCCGTGACAACCGTAGATCCATCAGTTCGCTTTGTGAAAACAAGGGGCATTTTAAGCATGTCTATAAAACAACACAATATATCTAACGGACACCCAGCTCGTGGCGGATCTTACCCATGTAAGACCAAGGCCACACCAACCAGAGGCAGTCTGGAGATTGTGTTAAACTCAGTCAAATAGACATTCCCAAGCATGCACATCACCTTAACCAACAGACCTTCTCTTTAGACTTTCCTCTCGGCTGCCTTTAGGGTGACTGGTCCAATCATACACATCATTCTTATGCCTCTTAATGAACTACCAACTACGAGAAGCCATAACCTATGCTCTCCAAGATAGTGCCTGCTTTTCTAACTGTAAGCACACCCTCTTTTTTCTGTGTATGTCCATCTTCTAACCGGATGCTGTTGCCGGCAATCTGTATATAGATATACGCCCTGCATGACTTAACGGAGGCAAAGATATTCTGCAACATATAAGAAGACTCCGCAACACTTGTTTAAGAAGGAATTTATGGAGACATGATCTAACTTTCCACTACGCAATGTGACGTAACTATGGATAGAACGCTTGGATAACTGATTAACCCTGTATCCGGAGGCAGTAAGATACTCATGACCATCATACGGATCAAGCGCGCTGTTCATAGTGCCGACGAAGAGAAGCTCAATCCGTTTTGGAACACCTGCTTTTAGCACTTCGAAACGCTTTGATATATGTGCATCACCAAACAGAATCACCACAGATGAGTTGAGAGAGAAGAGTACATCATAGAGCTTTGTATAATCTACTGTGTTGTTGCTACAGCTATAGACCCACTGATACAGAGCAGAAATGTTATCGTTCATCATCACACGAGGAGACATAATATAGAGTTTCTTCCGATGAGTATTCCTTCTGATGATATCAACGACATTATCGCAATACTTCTGGGGTCCAAGAATATCAATGTTATCAATGAGAAGGAAACTACTTTCACCATAGTGAATGACTTCAGTCTTGTTAAGACGAAGGCCTCCACCAATTTCATTAAAGACATCCTTGAACACTCGCACAATTTGTTCAGTACGCTCCTTATTATACATAGTCCGGAGTGATTCATCGGCAATGTCGTGGTCATCCCCAAGCATGATGTTGAAGCTGCTCTGCAAAATCCTTGCCTTCCTCTTGAAGCCAACACGATATTCTTCATATGCATGGCTCCTGATTAACTCATCTGTGAGTTCAGATGTACAACATGTAAGACATCTGTCTTTAGCAAGCTTCATGAAGATGTGATCGAGATACACCTGGTCTCCTAAATGGAATGATAGACAAGCTCCCTCCACCTCATCCCACGCACCAGTTTCTGGCAAAAATTGGCAATCACAGTTGAACACATTCACTCTTGTTGAGGGGTCTTCAGGAATGGGAATGTTTATCACGTGTGAGTTTCCACAATATGAGATTATAAGAAAAACTTGTTTGCCATCATGTGAGATGACACAACGAGTGCATTGATACATCTTCAACCTATGTATTTCACCATTGACCACAATGTCTCCATCTGTGAAAGAGATGATGTTCAGGACATAAGTCTCTCGACCAAGCTCTCCAATGATAGGAATAAAGTCTGTGTTTATTTTATCCGGCATACAAAAGATACATAGCCTGAACATATCATGCTATACATCCACTTCCTGCCTAACACCAAGAACAATCCCATTCATTTGACATGAATTTCACACATATCAGGCTTACTCTTCAGACCTCTTTAA